>ULXT01036952.1_pt1 | contig 16322 bp, 13 predicted proteins | sample 1961571 | NCBI WGS metagenome assembly ULXT01 (sample SAMEA4835846, study PRJEB28245) | human gut metagenome | biome: gut microbiome; material: fecal sample | place: Denmark | collected 2008
ACCGATATTCGGATACAAAATACCATCCACCTCTGTATAAGTACCTCCCAGCTTCTCAAACAATGAAATTTCATTACTCATAATCTTAACTCTCCTTCCATAATCCATTTGAATTTTTGATAATAAAAAAAGCCCACATACCTGCATTTCTACAAGTACATGGACTTATACTTTTATCATCCTCATCTGATGATTCCTATTCGTTTGTACTACACACTTTACTACACACTTTTTATGATAAACTACACACTTTTACGATAAGTTACGATACTTTTGCGATTTCTGTAAAAGTGCTGTAAGCCTTGTAAATACGGCGTTTTTCGAGGTTTGGGAGAGTCTTCAAAACAGGACAGCCAAGAATTCGATAAATTCCTTCTTGTACTGTTCCATGTCTCTGCGAATCCTCCTGTTTTCAGGCTTTTTTGCCCTTTTTCCTACACATACTACCATAATCCATATAAAGATTCAATTATTTATTGGTGTACGGCTGTGATATGCCTCTTTCCCTGCATATCTCCACATACTTTTCTTTCTCCAGCGGCCTGCTGCACAGATACCCCTGTATACAAGCCAGTCCCATGCTGCTGAGCGCATCCGCCTGATCCTCGGTCTCCACACCCTCAGCTATACAGAACATTCCCAGTTCATTGCACATGTTTATGAGATGACACATAACCGTGCGATCCACCGGATTGACAGTTACGTCATTTATCATGCTCTTGTCGAACTTGATAATGTCAAATCCCATATGGGCAAGCATGGCGACATTTGAGTATTTTGTTCCAAAATCGTCCATCGCTATGCGGAATCCAAGCTCATGTATATTGTTTGATATGTTCACCAGTGTATCATGCTCCTGCTCGCTGACCGATTCGGTTATCTCTATCTCGACCACATCATGCGGTATTCCGTACCTGTCAACCACTGCTGCTATCTGCTTGGCCACATTGCTCTCTATAAGCGACATTCTGGAAAAGTTACAGGATACCGGGATGTATGGCATTCCCTCTTCATGCCATTTTGCCAGATCTCTGCACACATTCTCAAGCACGTAAAAATCCACATATTTTACAGTCCTGCTCTTCTCAAGCCTGTCGATAACATCCGCTAAGTCATCATTTCCGGAATATCTTACAAGGGCCTCTGCCCCACATATCTTTCCTGACGGATACAGCATCTTCGGCTGATAAAGGACATAGAACAGTCCTTCCTCAAGTTCCTTCTTCACCATATCCTTTTTCAGCGTATTCCACTTCACCGAATGACAGTCCTGCTGTTCATACCAACGCTGTTTCTCAGAATACAGGAGATTTGCCGCATGATCCTCCATCCTGCGGACGTCAATGTTATAGTCTGTCCAGACATACCCGCAACATGCCGTGAACTCACCGTAGAGCAGGTTTTCCCGCAGTCTTGATGCATATACGTTAAACTTCAACTGCTCAATGTTCTCGCATATGATGATAAAGCTGTCATAACCCATGCGGAACACCCTTTCGTCCGGAAACGTCTTCCTTATCCTGCCGACAAGCTGCAGGATCACATCGTCCGCATAATCCGGACCGAACATCTCCGCGATGCCCCTTATCTCATTGATATCCACAGCCACAAGTCCAATACTGCTCAGATTCTTTCTGCCTCTTATATAGTCTATGTAACTGTTCCTGTTAAAGCATTTTGTCTGCTTATCGTGGGTGAACTCAAACTGCTGGTCCTCCTTCAGATGTCTCTGATATATCTCACTTCCGATAAAAGCAGCGAAGTTCTTCATGAGTCTTATGTTTCCATTGTGCTTCTCCGGATTGAACACAAATACCCTGCCGAGCAGTTCATCGTCCACTATGATCGGAACCGCATACAGTGACCATATCCTGCTGTCACTCAGCATCCGTGCAAATTCTGTTTCAGGATTCCTTAATGGATGGGAACGGTCCACTATGAGAACCTCGTCCCTGAGGACTTCCTTCTCCAGTTCATCCCTCATTTTCTGTGTGACAAGAGCCTTCAGACCATCCTCTATCGACTCCTCATCTGATGATTTCCAGTAATAAAGCTCCCCTGTGCCATCCTGTCCATACTCCACAAGGCAGGCGTTCTTGGAATTGTAGAAAGTTCCCATCACCTCGAGCAGACTGGTATATTTCTCCTCACTGCTCTGCTTTGAAGTTATATTCGCCATGAAATTGACAAGGGCATCCTCTATGTCATAGCTGTCCGCCAGAACCTGTGTTGTCTTATCTATGTCAGACACGTCAACTGCAATCTCAAGCCGGCTCTTTCTTCCGTGCCAGTCAACTATCTTATCCTTCACCACATACAGTCCCTTTGCCTTGCTGTTGTAGTGATTCCATACATAACTCTGTCCGGGAACCAGTATCTCATTAGAACAAAATGGGCACTGGTCATCACCGCCCTGGGTTATCTCAAAGCACTTTTTACCCTTGTAAGAATCGTCGTTCTCCGCAATTCCAAGGCTTCTCTTCGCCGCCTTGTTGAGGAAATACATCTCGTGGGTCTTCATGTCCGCAACATATGCTATATGAGATATCTCATCCAGCATAAGACCTTCGTCATCATTGTAGGCATATCCGCTGTGATGCGAATCACATGAATGCATATCCGCTGAGTCGGCATAGTCACAGTAACGGTTCTTGCCGCCCCTCTTTGCTGCGTACAACGCCTGATCCGACTCACTGTATAGAAGGTCAAAATCTATACCACCCTCTATCCTGTGGATACTTATTCCCATCGACATAGTATGCGGCAGACTGCAATTGATCGTGGTGAGTCTGGTCTGTATATTCTCAGCCAGCTTATACACGTCCTCTCTTCTGTCGACTATCGGGATAAACAGTGCAAATTCATCGCCGCCCAGTCGTCCTGAGAATCCTCCGGCTGCCGACGCAACCTCCTCCAGCGTCACTGCAACATCACACAGAAGATCATCTCCCGCATAATGTCCAAATGCGTCATTTATATGCTTAAAGTCATCTATATCCATAATATAAAAAGCGCACAGTTCACCCGAGAAAGACTCTAGCATATCCGTAATCTTGTGCTGAAATGTGACATGATTGTAAAGTCCCGTCAGAGAATCCCTCTCCGCCCTGAGCTGAAGCTCCTGACTTCTTATCTTCTCATCGTTTATGGAGTAATATTTGCCGAATATCTTGCGGACCTTCTTCTTGGAATCCCTGAGAGGAACAAAGAGCACTCTGTACCACTCACATTTGCCTCCTCCATTCATATCAAGGCGCAGATCACCCATCAGCCTGTCACAGTTGGTTCCATCCTTGTCAAGAAGCTTTCTGAACATGCCTGTCACGGCATCTCTGTCGTCAGAGTGTACTATCCTGTTCGTATCGATATCCTTATAAAAATTCTCATATTTCATGGTGGTGACCATCTCACCATCCACGACCTTCTCATTTATCAGAGTATCCGTCAGGACATCGTACACGATTATGGACTCTCCGCTTCCCTGAAGTATCAGCCTGAGCATCTCAGACTGCGCCTTGTTCTCCAGCTCCGCCTCCATCTTGCTTGTCACATCGATAAACACCGCACACAATGCGATGATTCCATTTTTTATGGACATGACAGAAAGACAGACCTGTATCCAGAAATATCCACCGGTATTCACGTCCGTAAAGCGGATGTCACGCACCGTGGTCTTGTTACTCGTTATGGTCTCCAGGATCTGCTTCTTAAGCACAGACCGATCCTCTGGAATGGCCAGCATCACGTAGTCACTGGCATATCCACTCATCTGATCCTCGGTCACATTGAACAGCTTGTAAAAGCTTTTGCTCATGTACCTGACAGCCGGCTTATTCCCGTGAAGTTCAAATATACCCACGCCGCCTGCCAGATTGTCCAGAGCCTTCTCCAGCATCCTTGCATGGTCAGATATCTCCTCGCTGAGCTCTTCATTTCTGCCAAGTGCCTCATCCAGTTCCATGCGGAGTTTTTGTGCATATTTTTCAATATCTATGTTATCTTCCATAACCCAACACCCCTTAAAACTCTTACAGAAGACTTATATCGTTCTATTTTACACAGCCTATCAGCTCATGGATATCGCTGATGGAATTCTTCTTCATATACTCCTCAATACCCTTTATGATCTCCACTGTCGCATAAGGATTGTGGAAGTTCGCCGTTCCAACTGCCACCGCACTTGCGCCGACCATGATCATCTCAAGGGCATCCTCCGTGGTAGCCACACCGCCCATTCCGATGATAGGAAGCTTTATTGCATTTGCCACCTGGTATACCATTCTGACTGCTATCGGATGGATAGCAGGGCCTGACACACCTGCAGTCTTATTCGCCACTGCAAATGTTCTTCTGTTAACATCTATCTTCATACCTGTCAGTGTATTGATGAGTGATACCGCATCAGCACCGCCAGCCTCTGCAGCTCTGGCCATCTCTGTTATGTCTGTGACATTCGGACTCAGCTTCATGATGATAGGCTGCTTTGCCGCTGCCTTGACTGCCTTTGTTATATCGTAGAGCGCATCCGGCTGCTGGCCAAATGCGATTCCGCCCTCTTTTACATTCGGACATGACACGTTGATCTCAAGCAGATCCACATCACAATCGCCAAGCTTCTCAACGCAGTCAACATAGTCCTCCTTGGACTTTCCACACACGTTTACGATGATCTTTGTATCATAATCCCTGAGGAATGGTATATCTCTCTTCTTGAACACATCGATTCCAGGATTCTGAAGTCCTATGGCGTTCATCATGCCGCCGTAAGTCTCAGCTATACGTGGAGTTGGATTGCCCGGCCATGGAATATTTGCCACCCCCTTGGTGGTCACTGCTCCGAGCTGTGACAGATCCATGAACTCACTGTACTCCATACCTGATCCAAATGTTCCTGACGCCACCGTTATAGGATTCTTGAGGGTAACTCCCGCTATATCAACTGACATATTGATCTTATCTGACATTACAGCTCCACCTCCTCAGCATAGAATACAGGGCCATCCTTGCATATTCTCCTATTGTGCACCTGTGAGTGCTCATCTATCTCCTTTGTCTTGCATACGCAGGCAAGACATGCGCCCACGCCGCACGCCATCTTCTCCTCCATGGATATCTGGCACTCGATGCCCTTCTCCATGGCGTATGCCTTGATTCCCCGAAGCATAGGAGTAGGGCCACACGCATATATGACAGCGCCGTCCACGCCGTATTCCTTTATGGCATCTATTACGTTGCCCTTCACACCGTGCTGTCCATCCTCAGATGACATATACACCTGTGCGTATGGCTCAAATTCCTCGTTCAGGAATATCTCATCCCTGTAGCCGAGCACGACTGACTTCTCACAGTCCAGCTCCTTTGCAAGCTGTAACATAGGTGGGATTCCTATTCCACCGCCTATAAGTATTGCCTTCTTATCCGACTTCATGAAGCCGTTGCCGAGAGGCCCCAATATATCGACCGTATCTCCAGCCGCAAGCTGTGAAAATTCCTTTGTTCCAAATCCAACCACTCTGTATACAAGGCGGAGTGTTCCCGCCTCCCTGTCTATCCCGCAGAGGCTGATAGGTCTCGGGAGCATCTTGCTGCCATCATGAGTATATACAGACACGAACTGTCCTGCTATAGCCTGTGAAGCTATCTCTGGAGCTTCAAGCACCAGACTGTATACGTCAGTGGCAAGAGTCTCCTGGCTGACCACCTTTGCTGTCATCTTAAGTTTGCCCATAGTCTTCCTCCATCATCATTCTATTATCAGTGTCCGGGGACAAGCCTCGTCCACCGGACACCTTTCTGCTTAATTATGCGTCAAGTGCGCCGTTGATATCCTCGATCATGTCTACAACCGCCTGTCTTGAAGCGTCAGCGTAGTTCTCAGCTCCAAACTGTGCATACTTGTCCTGCTTGTAAGCAGCTATGATTCCTCTTGATGAGTTGACGATCGCACCGAGTCTGTCCTCATTGAAGTAGTGTACAAGGTCTGCAGCCTTACCGCCCTGTGCTCCGTAACCCGGAACAAGAATAAAGGACTTTGGCATGACCTTTCTGAGCACCTTGCCCATCTCAGGGTATGTGGCACCGACAACAGCTCCAACTGCTGAGTAACCGGACTCGCCTATGACATCACTGCCCCACTTGTCAACCATATCTCCGACTATCTCATAGAGTGGACGTCCATCCACAAGTCTGTCCTGGAACTCACCTGATGATGGATTGGATGTCTTGACAAGAACGAATATACCCTTGTTCTCCTCCTTGCACACATCCACAAATGGCTTGATTCCGTCTGTTCCAAGATACGGGTTTACTGTGATGAAATCCTCATCAAATCCAGCATATGTCTTGCTTCCCACCTGTACCTTTCCGATATGACCAACCGCATATGCTGTTGATGTTGAACCTATATCGCCTCTTTTTATATCTCCGATAACGACAAGTCCCTTCTCCTTGCAATAGTCAACTGTCTTCTTGAATGCCTTGAGTCCCTCGATTCCGAACTGCTCATACATGGCTATCTGTGGCTTAACTGCAGGTATAAGATCATATGTAGCGTCAACTATTCCCTTGTTGAACTGCCATATAGCCTCACCAGCGCCCTCAAGTGTCTCGCCATACTCTGCAAATGCAGCTTTCTGGATATGCTCCGGTACATAGTTGAGCATTGGATCAAGTCCAACTACTATAGGTGCATTTGTCTTCTGGATATTCTTTACTAACTTGTCTATCATGATATTTTCTCCTTAAAAATTATTTTTTCTCTAAAACTGTTCCTCGTCACAGGCATAGCTTCCGAGGATCGTAAACTCCTCCGTCTCGTTCATGAGCTGGAACACTAAAGCCTGTATATCCTTCTTCAGTAAATTGGCAGACAGCTCCACATAGAATCTGTAATTCCAATGCTCCTGCCTGTTTGGCGCCGAGTGTATCTCTGTGAGGTTCACCCCGTAATCAGAGATCATGGACAGTATGCTGCTGAGACTTCCGCTCTTATTCTTACATACGAACATCACCTTCAGCCTGTTGTGGTTCTCCTCCACTATGAGGTGGTCTGCAAATGTGACAACCTTCTTGTTGTGTCCATTCTCATTTACAATGTTACATCTGTATATATACAGCTTGTTGTTGGTGAGCACCTCGTGAAGCGCATCCGAAACTCCGTAGCTTATGTCCTCAAGTATTCCCATTCCGGCGTCTACCTTGCCAGTCTTTATGAGCTCATACACCTCATCGTATGAGTCCACCGCAATGACCTTGTCCCTCGAGCATCCCTGACAAATGTACAGCTCCGGCTTTATCATCGCCACCGCATCTATGTCAGGCTCCTTCACATCATACTCCACATCTAGGCAGTTCCTGAGCTCCAGAGTCCTTCCATACTGGTACTTTCTGCTTATCTCCATGATTCTCTTGATAAGCGCCGTGTACTCCATCTTGATGTTATCATCCACATCCCCTGTGAGATTGGATATGATGGCCTCCTCGCGGTCTGGCTTATATATATCATCCTCGGTCTCTGCCTTGACCTGAGCAACATTGTCCGCAAGAACCATTCTCTCCTTGAAGAGCTGCTTGATCTCCTTGTCGACCCGGTCTATGTTCTTTCTAACATCTGCTAATGTCATTCTGCATCCTCCAGTCAGCATCGGTAATGTGATGCTCATAGTCTTTTTTAATATACCATCTGCCCCACTCTAATTCAAGGCTGCCAATACTAAATGCGCTCTAAAAAGGCCACAGGAAAAGGAACATAACCGCTGCCACCAGCACTATCCCTATCACAAAGCCCATTATTATCCTTCCCCTTGTGCTCTTTGATCCCCATATAATAAGAAGAGCTGCCAATGCGCCGCACATATCTATAAGCACATCCGTGCCCCTGCCTGCCCTGTCAGCGACAAAGAGCTGATGAATCTCATCGGAGCACGCATAGACAAATGTTATCACAACTGACCATATATACACGCCAGCCGAAGTCATCCTTCCGCCGGCCTTTCTGACCGCCAGGGCCAGCAGAGCCAGAAGGATTCCATATTCCGTCATGTGTGCACCCTTTCTGACCATGATCTCCACCACTCCCGTCATCCTGTCAACCATGGGCGCGGAATCATTTCTTACCTTCTGGAACAAACCCACTATAAAGTCTGTCATGGGGTTGCTCACCGCCGACGAGTCATCTCCTGTTCTGGACGACATGTAAAATATGAATATCATCCACAGCACTGCCGGAATTATATATATGTACTTTTTCTCATTCTTTTTTGTTTTCTTTGCCATAAAATCACCACCATGAATGAGTATACCATAAAAAATGTCTAATTTTTTTTGATTTTGCCTTTTTTACTTGAAATATTAGTTTTTTACCTGTACTGTAGAAAAGTGAGGTATTGAAGTGGTTATGTATAATTCATAACAAATAAAAAAAGTGAGGTAACATTATGGCAAGAACAAGGAAAAAGGGGAATCCCATCGTATCAGCAGTTGTTTTCGGTATATTCGGAATAGTTCTTTTATTCCTGGGTATACGAACATTTATCGGTTTACACGGAAAGCTTCTAAACGTTACTACATGTGACGAATCGGAAGTTAAACCGGGAGTGTATGTGGAGGGAACACTCACCTACGGATACGGAGCTTACATTGAGAAGACTACAACGTACAATCACGTGGTCACCAAGACCGACGGATACTACTATCTCGTTGATATCTGCGACAAGAATGAAGACGGCTCAAAAAGAGACACATCCAAGTGGATCGGAATATCGATCTCCAAGAGTGATGACGCCAATTTGACGCGATCTCATCTGCTGACGATGCAGAACCAGTCTACATAACAGGAGTCATCCGCAAGAACAGCGACAAGGTGCAGGGCTTCCTTGACGACTACATCACCAAGTATGTCGACGCATACGCACAATATTATGGATACACTCCTACAAGTGAGGACTATGCGACCGCAAAGGCAGAAGCTTTTCCTTACTATATAGAGATGGTTGACTCTTCAGATTACATATTCAAGCTTGTCCTCGGAGCTGTATTCCTACTGGCAGCAGTGATCATGATCCTGAAGGCAACAAGAAGCAAGAACACCATCAGCGCATCTGCACAGCCAGCAGGCACAGGTTACTATGACGGTACAGGCGATTTCAACGGCGTGTACACTCCGGGCAGCACAGGCAGCCCAAATAACGGCAACTATACACAGCAGTATGGCAGTACAGACAGTGGCAGCTATACACAGCAGTACGGCACTACAAACAGTGGCAGCTACGGCACTGCAGAACAGACACAGGCACCGCAGACGTCTTACAGTGATCCGTTCTACTCACAGCAGCCGGCAGCTTCAGAGCAGGATGCCCACGCATCTAATCCTTATACAACAACAAGCTCAACTACATCTTCCTCTTCCTTCAGTCTCAAGAAAGATGAGTAACAATTAAATAGCACACATAAATCTAAAAAAGGTATATACGGATCGCAGCCTGACTGCTTTCCGCATATACCTTTTTTAGATTTATGTGTAAGACTGACTATCCTTATGAATAATCTTTACCTTCTTCTTACTTACCGAAGTATCTGTCAAGAAGTCCCTTGAGAGCCTTGCCGTGTCTTGCCTCGTCTCTTGCCATCTCATGAACTGTATCATGGATCGCATCCAGATTGTTCTTCTTAGCGCACTTTGCAAGATCTACCTTTCCTGCTGTTGCACCGAACTCGCAGTCAACTCTCCATGCAAGATTCTTCTCTGTTGAAGCTGTCATGTTCTGCTCAAGGTCTGATCCAAGCATCTCTGCGAACTTAGCTGCATGCTCAGCCTCCTCGTACGCTGCCTTCTCCCAGTAGAGACCGATCTCAGGATAGCCCTCGCGATGTGCTACACGAGCCATGCAGAGATACATTCCAACCTCTGAGCACTCTCCCTCGAAGTTAGCCTTGAGCTGCTCGTAGATATACTTCTTGTCCTCATCGCTTATCTCTGGATTGTTCTTAACTGTCTCAGCATATACGCCAAACTCATGCTCTGCTGCAAGTGTGAGCTCTCCCTCTACCTTCTTGAACTTATCTGCTCCTGCGTGACAGATAGGACACTCTGCTGGTGCCTGCTCTCCCTCATAGATATAACCGCATACTGTACATACAAACTTTGCCATAACTTAATTCTCCTTTTCTCTTTTAAATAATCTAATCAATATCCATCATTGATTGTTAAAATATATTCTGTCTTCTTTGTTGATGTTTATTTATCAACTATGTCTTATTATACCTATTTTTTGATCAAAGTCAACCCCTATTGGGAATGATTCTTAATTATTTTTTTAGTAGGTTGTTGATTATATATACAAGACTTGTAAATTATATACATTACATTATTGAGATTACATCCTGTTAAGGTCCAATATAAATAGAAAAAGAGGATCGATACATTCATATATCAATCCTCTTATACTCTTCTGTATATTCTCTATATGTCGCTATATAGCATCATTATCCGGCTAGCTCTGTCCCAGCATTATCTTCTTGAGAAGATATTCATATCCCGTGATAGGTATAGGCTTGCTGTAGTAATAACCCTGAATGTAGTGGCATCCCCACTCTCTCAGGTATTCCTTCTGCTCAAATGTCTCAACACCCTCCGCAAGACTTCTGATTCCCAGATGCCTTGACATGGTAAGGATATCCTGTGTCATGAGCATGTCCTTGTTGTTCGGCTCGCCGGTGGCTATTCCGTCAATAAAGCTCTTGTCTATCTTGATTACATCCAGCGGCATATCCTTAAGAAGTGCCATACTGGAGTATCCTGTTCCAAAATCGTCCATGGATATCTTGAAGCCCTCAGCCTTCAGATCCTTGAGCACCTTTATCAGATACTGCACGTCAGCGAAATCTGCACTCTCAGTTATCTCAAAGTCTATAAGCGAGTGATCCACTCCGTATTCATCGACTATATCACACAGTATATATATAAGATCCGGTCTCGATATCTGGTGTCTCGAGAGGTTACAGGATATCGGGTAGAGCGGGTAGCCAAGCTCCTTCCACTCCTTGAACTTCTTGCACACCTGTCTCAGCACATATCTGTCTATGATGTCTATAGTTCCGTCAGTCTCAAACTGCGGCACGAAATACTTCGGCGAGAGAATATCTCCGCCCTTGTAGAACCATCTTATCAGAGCCTCAGCACCGGTCAGGGTGTCGTTCTGTGGATTGTACTTCGGCTGAAGATATACCATGAGATCCTCATTCTCTATGGCATCCGGAAGCTCCAGCTTGTACTGCTGTGCCATGATGTATTCCTTCTTCATCTCCGATGTGTATATCTTTATCTCATTTACATTGGTCTTGATACACTGGAGGTGTGCCATCTGCGCCATGTCCTCAATGCGCATTGACATGTTGATTTTCTCGAATTCATCATAGAATACGATACCACAGCTATAGAATATCTTATACTTCCTGTTCGACGGAAGCTGTCCTATCTCCTCAAAGAATGTATATAGCCGGTTCATTATCTCATCCTCCGGCATATACTTTATAATCATGGCAAAATCGTCACTCTCGCACTTTGCAGAGTACAATATCCAGTCCTGCTTGGTCATAGCGTCACATATATATCTGAACAGATCCTTCGCCACCTCACGGCCCATAACGTTGTTGATGAGCCTGAAGCCCTTTATGTCGAATCTGGCAAATATAAACTGATCCAGTCCTATATATTCACACTGCTCAAGCTTCTCCTTGAGCCATGTCCAGTTGTAATGTCCGGTGGCAGGCTCCCTGTATGCTATCTCATAGAGATCTCTCTTACTCATGTTGTCAAGAGTCAGCATCTCCTCCGTCTTGGTCTTCTTGGACCATACCGGAATCTCCACGCACAGACTGTCTGCGCTCTCCATGTAACATATATATGGAAGCTTGTGGTTAGAAACAATGTGCAGCTTCTCCGTCTCTATATACAACTTGGCATATGAATACGCCATGGTCATGAGTCTCGGTATATCCTCTATCAGAGATATATCAAATCCCTTTATATCCACAACGTCGAATCCCGGAACCGTGATGCTCACACAGTTCTGAGGAACCACCTCCATATCGCTGTATCCTATCTCCACTCCTCCACACAAACGCGAATATCCGGCGTCCATCATCTTCTCAGGCATATAAAACAAAGCCCTGTTTGCCAGCGGCCTGTATATGTTGCTAAAGCACTTGTACCAGTCATAGCCATTCTCCTGACAAAAATCGTCAAATCCCTCTGACTCTCTGGACCTCAGCACGTAAAGTTTTCTCTTTGGTTTGTATGCCTTTGACCATTGATGTTCCATAATATATCAATTACCTCTGTTCTGCCCTAAGGCCATAGTATTGCATTTTTCAACCTTTTTCATTCTATCACAGATCCATCATTTGGGCTATACTTATTATTTTTTTGTTCTGGAAAATAAATGGTTAAGTTTCGATTTTTTTCGTTGAATTTTTACCATATATTTGTTAGCATAGATAAGGTTTTTCAATTATAATTAATAGGAGGCAAAAACGATGAAAAACAGGTTATTTCTAGGTCTCGGCACAGTCATCTCAGTTCTTGGGCTGTCACAGGTAAGTGCCCTGGCGGCAGACAGCGAATCCGGTACTGAAACACTCGGTGCTACGCTTCCACTTACATGGTGTATACCATTTGTGTGTATGCTTCTGTGCATAGCTGTTATGCCCCTTATCGCCGGTGAGTGGTGGGAAAAGCACAAACAGTGGGCTGTTGCAGGCTGGTCTCTTTTATTTTTAATTCCATTTGCCATATTCCATGGCTTTGGTACGATGGGCGAACAATTGCTCGAGGTAATGATCGGTGACTATCTCACCTTCATTGTATTGCTTTTTGCCCTGTTCTGTGTGGCAGGCAATATATCTCTTGAAGGCGACCTGGTGGGAACACCGAAACTCAATGTTCTGCTTCTACTGATAGGTACTCTGCTGTCAAGCTGGATCGGTACTACCGGTGCAAGTATGCTGATGATCAGACCTATCATAAAGGCAAATAAATGGAGACGAAGAAAGGTTCAGATCATTGTATTCTTCATCTTCCTCGTTTCAAATATTGGTGGCTGTCTCACCCCTGTCGGTGATCCTCCACTTCTGATGGGATTCATGAATGGTGTTGACTTCTTCTGGAGTCTCAGACTTGCAAAGGTCATGGTTGTCAATCTCATCATCCTGCTGACTGTATTCTTCTTTCTCGACACAAGAGCATACAAGAAGGATATCGCAGACGGCAGACAGAAGCCGGTATTCGATGCAGATACGAAAAAGCCAGTCAAACTTAAAGGTGCTCACAACATTATATTCCTTATAATGATCGTAGGTGCAGTTATACTCAGCGGAGTTCTTCCTATGAAGTTCCCTGCATTTGCAAAGGGTATCAATTTCTGTGAGGGCGTAACACTCTCATGGGCTGCTATCATCGAGATTGTGATCATGCTAGCAGCGGCTTTCCTCTCATTCAAGACAACGAGCAAGAAAGTCCGTAAGGCCAACAACTTTACATGGGATGCTATACAGGAGGTTGCCATACTGTTCATAGGTATATTCATCACTATGATCCCTGCACTCCTGATCCTCAAGGCACGTGGTTCTGAGCTCGGACTTACACATCCGGCACAGTTCTTCTGGGCGACAGGACTTTTATCAAGCTTCCTTGACAATACACCTACCTACCTTGTATTCTTCACCACCGCTGCTTCAAGTGGATTTACAGAGGGTATAAGCACTGCTATGGGTGTAGTTCCTCAGGTCATGCTGATGGCTATCTCCTGCGGTGCCGTATTCATGGGAGCCAACACTTATATAGGAAACGCACCTAACTTTATGGTACGTTCAATAGCCGAAGAAAATGGTATCAAGATGCCTTCATTTGTAGGCTACCTCGTATGGTCAGTTTCTATTCTTGTACCTACATTCTTCATAGACACATTATTATTCTTCTTGTAATCTAAGGGGGTTTTTAATATGAACGAATATGTTGTAAAAGGTGATAATAAACTTACGGTCGGCATTGGCTGGGATGCCAAGAAAGTCGACCTCAAGAAAAAGATTAAGATTGCCATAGACAATATCATGAGCGCTACATCCGAGGACACATATGACCTCAACCTTGCAGCGATCGTTGAGCACAATGACGGCTCTGATCCCGAACTGGTATTCTGGGGTCACAAGTACAGCAGAAGCGATTCTGTAGTCCTGAAGGGCGATGACAGAACAGGACAGAAGGAAGGTATCGACGAGGAGATGCGCATCTACCTCGACAGAGGTGAGAACGTTGGACGAATCATCCTCTTCCTCTACATCTACAACGGCAACCTTCACAAGCAATGCCTGGCAGAGGTGGACAACGTATTTGCACTGATCAAATGTAAGCATACCGAAAAGGTATATGTACGTGAGGACGCAATATTCAAGGCATGTGAGGATGCCAAGCACAACAACTGCTATGTATTCGGTGAAGTTCTCCACAACGGAGACGAGTGGGTTGTAAGAGAGAGATCCCAGTTCCTCCCATACGACAAGTCCGAGGATATATTTGAGTATTACACATCAAGACATTATGTTCCTGAAGATGACGACTAATATTTAACATGGCGAAAAGCCCCAGTCTCCGGTTTATTTGCACCGGAGACTGGGGCTTTCTTTATTATGATCTATAATTCTATATTACACTACTTTATATAATCCTCTATAGTCTTTGAAGCTCTGTATCTGGAGAAGTTAAAGCTTCTGATATAGCCCTTGTCATCATTCTCCTCAAGCATCTTCTCAAGCCTCTCTCCCACCGTGTCGTCTCTCCAGTAGTAGGTGTCCTCGCTATATTTCGACATCACTTCCTCCATGACCATTTCGGGCGTAATGTCTTTGGTCCTGAAATAATCGATCAGATATGGAACTCCGTCATTACCTATATCCATCACATACTCAAGATCTATCTTCTTTCCACTGTGCGCCTGACTGATATTGTACTTTGTTATCACTGCGCCAGGTCTGATAAATGCATACAGCGCGAACATCACCAGAACCGTCATAAATATGTATCTGAACAGCGGCATATTTCTCCAGAACAGGCTTATGATAACACCGAGCATCACTATAGACGTGACTATCAGCGCCCATATGGTATTTATTCTGAGGTATGTTAGATCATATTCCGCAATGTACATGGACAGCCTCACAGCTGATGAGGCAATCATTATATATGTACATATGCACATCATGAGCAGTGACACGTTGAGCACCAGACTCTTTCTGAATATAGCACTAAATATCAGCACCATACACACATTTACAACCGCTACAAAGAGCAGCTGGAAGAAGCCCTGTCTTGCATACTCTGCGTATGTCATATCGTCCGGAAGTCCTGCGCTGTTCATGAACAGATACACTATCTGAACAACGGCAAATATCAGATAGAACGCTGTGAGCACTATCGTTATAGTTATACCTGTCACTGCATTGTACTGCCCCTCCTTCGGAGCATTTGCACCGAGATCTCTGCGGCCCGCCTTGACAATAAATCCATATACAAACAGGAATATCACAGCGGCAAACAGAACTATCTTCACTATATCCCACGAGAAGAACAGTTTGCCAAATATATCCTTTATGACCTTTGCAAACACAGGATCTGCCGAAGACAGCAGATTGAGCACGATCACCAGTATCGGAAGTGCTATCACACATCCAAGAAGTATGTACATCAGCTTGGAATTTCTCTTTTTGCCGGTTATCTCACGCTCCGCCTTTCTGTCGGCAAATGGCATGTTTACATACCCTATCGATCCAAAGAACATCTCGAAAAATGAGAATATTCCCTTGAATATCCCATGCTTTTCAGTGTCATTGAAGTATGTCATAACCGCATACATCTCTGTAACGATTATTCCCACATTACATCCAAATATGATATATCCCTCGTCTGTGAGACTCAGGGCAACCGACATCATGAACACAAGAATATAATATGGGATCAGTATACTCTGTTTCGACAACGCAGCTCCAGTGGTCATGGCCTCACGGTCTGCACCGATGTTCTTCTCATATCGTACCATGCATGTACTGATAAACACTATTGATACTATCGAAAGCACAGCCGACAATATACTCGACCAGTTGCTGTACAGACATGCCGCACATATGATCGCATATACCAGTACCGGAATACCAAACATCCTGAATCTGTTCGGAGACACCGCAGGATTTCTCCTCTGCGGCGGTCTGGCATTCATGTTCATATAACCCTGAGGTGGCGGCGGGGGCATCCCCGGGCCTCCATTCATGTTCAT
>ULXT01031910.1_pt1 | contig 16279 bp, 16 predicted proteins | sample 1961571 | NCBI WGS metagenome assembly ULXT01 (sample SAMEA4835846, study PRJEB28245) | human gut metagenome | biome: gut microbiome; material: fecal sample | place: Denmark | collected 2008
TTTTTCTCTTAACACTTCCATACGATATCCAGATTTAATAAACTCCACAGTAAGCGCATGATCGTATCTATTTCCTAATTTTGTATAAATTTCTTCCATGTCTTCTTTGGTGAAATCAGTTCCCAAATAACGATTGATACATTTCCTGAGATTATCCTGATATGCCTTATTTGATTTATCTTTTTGATAAGGTGTCGCATAACAAGCCGCTCTGGATAACCATTCCAATACTTTACATTTTATATCTAGTTCTGTTTTACAATCTTCCAATATAAAATAATTATTTGTCTTAGTATCTGTTATAAATTCCAAATTATAATTGATAAAGCTGTTTGGAAATGCATTTGTCAATTTTTTTACGATTGATTTCCAAGTATTTGCTGTGTCTGTTTTATTTTGAGTTACGATGGGTGTAGAAAATGTAAACTCCTGTGTAGTATCACTTACATGAAAAAGTTCTCTTAACTTTTGAAAGTCTTCCTTGGTAAAATCTTCAGCTCTTAATGTAATCATCTCTCTATCTCCTCTTTCTGTCTGTCATAAAAATGAGTCACGATATTATCGAATCCTTCTGTTTTTGTTGGAAATGTAAATTTTTCTTTTGTTTCTTTAATGACTTCGGGCGGTACTGGATGAGGTCTATCCAGATTATCAATGATACAATCTTCAACCTCTTTATAAGCCACATGTGCAATCGTTTGATGTGGTATTCTATCAAACATAGCAAGAAAGCTTCTTCTACCGTGTTTTGTAACATTTGTGGCGTCTGCAATTACATTCTGTCCATGCTTTAAAGTTCTTCGAATCCTATTTACCCAGATACCAAAGACCTCATCATTTCTACTCTGGTCTCCTACATCACCACAAAGTTCGCCTCGAATTTCATCCATAGAGTAAATAACCGCATTGTTTTTTCTTGCAAGCTCCTCTGCAATGTGGCTCTTTCCGCTGCCAGGGAGACCTACCATTACATATAATATAGGTGTGTTATTTTCCATTTGTATCCTCTTTCATCTGTAAATTATCTAAATATATCTCTTGTGTCAAAATATATAGTAAATACTAATATCTATTACTATATGTCAAAAAAAATTGTAAAAATGGGGCAAAATGTAGTGCTAGACAGAAATAATTTTATCCGATATAATGATTAAGAATTCCAACCGCTATAACTATGTCCGAGGAATAAAAGAGGTAGAATATGAATTACGAATCAAATTATGGTGACACTTTTTTTGAAGATTTTGATAAGTTATGTCATGTTTATCAAACAGTGCCCTACTTTAAGGAGCGATTAAAGTTTTATTGGCAATTATTAGCGTGTACTATGCATAATTTGAGTGATGCAGATTTGCAAGCCAGTTTTCGTTTTTCTTGGACAGAAAATGAAGTTTTAATTCAGGAAAAGGGACAACTGGAAGTCGCTACTTTTTCTTTGGATGTGATTGAATCGGAATTTAATCATGGGAATAAAAGAAAATTTTATGAAGAATGGTATGAAGAAGTACTCTCCTGTTTATTAAGTCTGAGGAGTCAAAAAACAATAGATCCTGCTATTTCTTTAGATAACATTGTTTTTCAGACATATCTACCTGGTGCTGTGCCTGTCACTTTAATGGATTGTATTTATGAAAAAGAATGTTTTATTTATTTTAATATTTATGATACATCTGCTTATGTAACTCCAAATATCCAAGCTTATTTCGGAGTTTCCATGCAAAAAATGTTAGAGTTTGCCGGTAAGAATACAGCAAAACGATATCCCTTAGCAGCAAAGAAACTAGAGGATGTAGTATTTGAAAAAACATTACATGGATTATCTGATTTTATAAAACATTTGCCGGTATTATCTGTAACACACGATTCTTTTTGCTTAGAGATGATATATTATCCTGAATTTTTAATAGCTATCAAACACGACATCTATATGGTTCCCCTGACAGAAAAAGATATGTTATTATTAGATACTACTATGTTTTCAGAGCATAGTGTTTTAAAGTTGTGGGAAGATATATGTTGGTATCCACTTTTAACCCCATACAGATATGAAATTGCAAAAGAAAAACTTACGAAATTAAAAACCACTGTATGATTGGTACAGTGGTTTGTTATCATTATTCAAAAATATCATCATATAAAGTGCCTTCGTTTTTTCTTGCCTGTACATCACCCGCATAAATCCATGCAATCACTCCCATCACAACATTTACAATGATAAAGGAAAGTAAATTCGGCCGAATAGTAGTCATCGTGATAATACCAACAACATGGGAGAATTTAGGGAATTTCGCAGCAAGGACAGGCACAAAAGACCCCAAAAAGATGAAAATAAATAATCCTTTTATCTTCCAATGTTTCCAGAAAGATGCTAATCCTGCAAGTATCCATGCCGTAGACATTGCAGAAATACAATTCCAGATACCGGAAAAAACATCTGTGGTTTCTCCAATTGCAAGTCGTAATATATGGTAGGCCAAGTATATAATCTCAAATGCGAAAAAATATACGATAATTTTGCCGGTAATGTTAAACATGTAATCTCTCATTGTAATCTTCATAATGTTTTCCTCCTAAATATAAAAATAAGATATACCTATTAATATATGTCTAAAAAAACCGTAAAGCACAAGCAGTATTATAACTTTTTTTATAAAATATTGCAAGAAAAAAGGACTGTTATAAAACAGCCCTTTTCCAATTTAGCTTTCATGGGTTACACGGTAATGGACATCATTTGCTCTGGTATCCCAAAGGATATAATGATTTGTACTGCCGGTAGTATCATCATTTTTATTACCGATAGCGGTATAAATATGATTTTCCCATTTATATTGTGGAGTACCATCCGCATTTTTCTTATCTCCATCCTTTTGCAGTTTATAGTATGGAGAAATTCTTACGTTAGTACCAGCATTTGTCCAACCATCGACATAGTAATGTTGTGCATAAGCTACTCCTGCATCATTTACTAATAATTTTGCATATCTTGGATCGGACTCTGTGATTTTCTTTATTGCTTTGGTAGCTTCATCATAAATCTCAAAGTAGTTTGGTTTAATGGTTTCGGATAAAGTATGGGGTATTACTCTGTAGTAATTTGCATCTATTGCGCGGGAAAGTCCCATATTATACATTTCATCCAGTCTACCATCTTCGATTTCTTTCTTTGTTTCTAAGCCAAGATCATCAAAATCAAAAGAAATGCTATCGGTATAACCTACGGTCCATACTTCTACTCTACCGAAGTCACCAATTTGGAAATAAGTTTCTCCATTTTCAGGATCTACATTAAATCCATCTGCTTCTGTGGAATGAATGATTGTTTTCACAGAGAAGTTTTTCAGCATTCCGGTACCACCATTGTGGTCTCCTGGATTTACTTCAGTATCACCTTCCGGATATCCTGGTTTACCATCTACGGTAACATAATCCATTTCGTCTGTCTTATTACCGGCATTATCGATAGCATAGATATTGTAAATCAATAAGCTGGAATTAGGGAATTCCGTATACAGATTCAAAGCAATATTGTAGTTACCCTTAATGACATTACCGCCTGTAGTATTTTCTGTAGCATGTCCTGTTAAACGATAAGTCTTCGTATCGGCTGTATTTGCAGGGTCATAAATATTGATATATACGCCCTGAATACCCGAGGAATCTTTTTTATCAATAAAAGCACCATTCTCAGTTTCCAGATAATCTGTTACAGTTGCGGTAAAGGATGTATATAAACCTTTGCCCATAACCTCTTCCATTTTATCTGCGGGATAATTATCCAGACTATCCTGTTTTACTTCATAATGGGTGATTTTAGGTTTTGTGGCATCAATTTTTAATTCCATACTATCCGTTTTCATAAATGCAGGATAACCTTGCATACCCAGCTTTGTAGGCTTACTATCTGCATGGGTACGGGAAATACCGGAACCATAAACTTTATAAGTACCCTGTACCTGATAATCTATGGTCAAAGTTTTTTCATGATTATAATTTCCGGTATAAAAAATATCGGTAAGTTCTGTGGTACCATTTGGAGTAAGCTGTGTTGTTTTTGCATCCCCATTCTGATTCCAAATAACAATGGTCTTGTCTGTGGTATTAGAAATCTTTGTTACGACACTGGAAACTTCATTGGTGGCTGCCACAACTGCATCTGTACTCGCAAGTCTGTTACCTGCAGGACTGTATAAATGCTGGCTGATACCAAATGTACCTGTACCTTGGAAATAGACATTATTTGTTACCGATGCTTTATTTGTCCAGGTGGCTGCATCTGTACTCTTTTGCACTTGACTGGTAGCATTATCGATTACGGTGGTACCCATTGCCGTCCATCCGGTAGTCGTATTTAATGGAATATAATTAATGGTAGCAGAGATATTATCGGTAAATTTTGTATTGAAATCAGTAGGATTGGTAACAACGGTATTATCTTTCTTTGCTGTGGCTCCATCTGCCCAAATCGCATACAGCGTCATGGTTTGTCCATACTCGTTAGATCCGGTGATATCTGTGATTTTTAATACTTTATCTGTGATTTTGGTATCTCCGATGTCATCTCCCATTGCAGAATAATAAGTACCTGTACCATCCGGTTTACTATTCCATCCTACAAACGTACAACCTGTGGCATTTGGAATTGGAAAGTCTCCACCAAAATTTTTAAAAGCTCCATCATCATAAACACCTTTTCCTGTATTCGGCACATCGGTACCATCTACGGCATAATATCCTGCATAATAGGCATTCATTGTGTTTTTTCCCTGCGCAGGCACGGTCTCTTTTCCTAAGCTTGCATAGGCTCCCGGATGTACATTACTACCAGGATTGATCTGATATGTTAAATGGTTTGTATTAAATATCAGCTTGAAAACGTTAGTACGTTTAATTTCAATGGTAGAAGTCGGTCCGATATTACCTGCGGCATCTACCGCGGCAATATGTAAATATCTACCTGTAAAATTTGTAACATCCAGACTGGTTTCCTGTGTAAAACCTAATCCCATATTTTTTAGATTGGTATTATTTATGGATGCGTTCTTATCTGTCCATGTATAACTTCCGCTATAATGTTCTTGCTCAGAAATCAAATGGTATAGATAATTGCTATTCCCCGCATTATCATCACATAACCAATAATACCCTGCAATCTGACTGGTAAGTGTACGTGAGATAATTTCCGCATTTACCGTACTGCTGGGGATTACTGCTGCCACACATAAAAAACAAGCCAGTAATAATCCTTGTAGCCATGCCTTTCTTTTCTTTTTCATTGTTTTCCTCCCATTACATAAATTCTGAATCCTGTTCCAATACTAATCCATTTTCTGCTGTATAATCTACTCTATATACCTGTACTTTAAATTCATATTCTGTTCCATTACTTTCCGGTTTTTCCAATTTACTGTGGTTTTATTTGCTCCCTGTAAATAAGATAATATAATTTCATCTGGAGAAACCTTATCTGTCATTTTAATATTATTGATATAAGAAGTATTTTCTTGTCCACTTGCCACATTTGCATTGATGGCTGTAAGTTCAACAATACCATTGCCTGTGGCATCTTTCTCTGTTCCATTTACAATCGGATGACTTGTCAGAATATCTTGTTTATAATAATCATTTGTACCGCCTGCTGATTTTTCTGCTTTTTCATCTTGTACTTTTGCATTATAATATTGATAAATCCACCTACAACACCGCCTCCACCTCCGGACCCATTTGTACCGGATTCTCCTGTTGCAGTTGGATTATTCGCAGCATGTACATTAAGTAATTGTGTGCATAAAATACATACCCCTAACAGAATGGAAAGTGCGTGCGTGCGTGCGTGCGTGCGTGCGGTACGGTATGATTTTCTTTCTCTTTTTTCCATATGATTTTCTCCTTTAATTAAATTCTGTGTCCATGATGAGATCCGTGCCATTTTGGGAATCAAAGTTAATTTTATAAGTCTGTGCTTTAAATTCGTATTCCGTACCGTTGCTATCAGCTATTTCCCATTCTACGATACGTTTATTATTTAAGTCCTGATAAGATATTTCACCTACGCTATTTGGATTTGACTTATCTCTTACCACAGTGTTATTCAGATAGGTATTGTTTTCTAATCCATTTAAGACATTTCCATTTACAACTTTCAGATGAAAAACACCATTACCGGTTTGTGACCCGATAAGAGATGTCCGGTTATCTGTTAATGTATCTGTGGTCGATAGATTACTATTTCCACCATAAGATTTGGAAGATCCATCGATAGTTACTCCTGCTGTTTTTCCACATAAATACCCTTCTGATATTCCACAATTTACTGTATACCATGTTTCTGTTTCAGTTTTTTCCCAGTTTGAATTAAAACTACCACATGCTCCATAAGGATTTCCCGGAAAATGGGCATTTGGACCTTCTTGACAATTACTGCAGCACAGATTATCTGTCCAATGAACAGTGTGAGACGATTGGTGTTTTTCTCCATAACATCCGCCTCCACTATTAGAATTACCGGAATGTGAATGATATGGACAGGTGCCATGATACGCATTTGCACTATGCGTGTGGAAAACAGCTACTCCATTTGCTCCACCTATTTGTCCTGCTCCACCACCAGAAGTGCCGTTTTTTCCATTACTGGTAGGATTACTGACATTCCCTGCCTGCGCGGGGATACTGGTGCCAATCATTAATGTGATTACCAAACCACATAGCAATTTTTTTAATAATGTCTTTTCCATAAAGTCCTCCTATTTGTAGGAAAAGGTGGCAGTATTAATTACCACCACCGTCTCCTCCATTCTCTAGTGTTGTAGCACCACCGCCACCACCGGCAATCATTAGTGTCGTTTGATTTCCATCTCTTTCCAGTACAACTGTGGTAGCTCCACCACCACCTGCACCGATACCTTTTGTACCTGTACCTCCGCCGTTAAATCCTCCGGCACCATCACTACCACCTTGTCCTCCGACCCAGATGTGTAAGATATCACCTTTTTTCAGATAATATACAGCTTCAGTCTTTCCACCTTTACCACCGACTTTACTACTCGACATATTACCGCCTTGTGCTCCAATTGCCGTTAGTTGATAAAAGCCTGAGTTCGTAATGGTATAAGTTTCTTCTTTTCCTGTGTAAGCGAAATCTTTGTTCAACTTATCTCCCGGTGCTCCGGAAGATCCGTCATAAGTATTAATTTCTGTCCATTCTGTTGTACCTTTTACACGATAAAATGCTTTGTAAACATATTCATCTTTGGTATTTGTAAAAGTACTTATTTGCATATTTACTGCTCCGGTACCATTCCATATACCATAGGCATGATTTGCACCAAAAGCTGCGTTGTTTGCATTTTTAAGTTTATCCAATGCGATATTTGTAAATTCATCTGCATCGTTTTTGTAATCATGCTCACGGAAATATGTAGATTTTACATCAATTTTCATCTGAGAAAACTTTGCATATAAAGTTATATCCTTTGATGGATAATATTCATCTCCTGTGGTGCCAACATATTTACTATCATCTCCCGGTCCATCATACCAGCCGATAAAGCTTTTATTATAAGCGCTGGATCCCGGTAAAATAATAGTATCCTGTGTATATTGCAAAGTAACGATATCCGGATTCGACTCATTTCTTTCTTCCGGTCCATACGTATAAGTTGCACTAGATGCTTGGAACCAACCATTTGCACCACTCTTTTTAAAGTTATATCCGGAAAATGCAGTCTCTGCTGTAATCGGATCAGGAGTAGTACCTTCACTTTTGAAACTTACGGTATATCCTGTAGGTAATGTAATTTTTGTAGTATCTATCGTATAAGTGCTTTTAATAAAGTTCGGTGCAGCAGGGTCTCCTGGATTATTATTATTCAATACCTGATAAGTATCCTTTCTGAAATAAACAGCCTTACCATCGTATTTTGCTCCACCATTAAAGATATTCGTATTTGCATCTACGGATACATAAGAATGATTTGGAGTCCATACCGCATAAAGAGTTGTTACTTTGTTATTTTCCTTGGGATCTTGGAATTTACATAATGGGGTAGTTCCTGGTTGATAATCTACGGTACCATCTTTTGTTGTAGACCAGCCCGCAAAGGTATAGCCTTCTCTTACAAATCCACATTCAGCGAGATATCTATCCTGGCTTTTTACTGCCTCGCCTTCATATTCGTTTGCGAAATTATAATAAAAGGTACTGGTGTTGGTATTTCCCGTCACATTAGGATCATCGGTGCCATCATCATATGTTACATAATATCTGTTTGCAGAAATCGCTTTGCATTGATGATTGTAAGCTGATGCATTTTCCATACCACCACAAGTAGGACAGGTAAACAAATTCTCAACACCTACTTCAACTACGGATAATTCTTTCATGGCAGATGCAGGGGCGTAATGTAAACCAATATTTATCTTTTCTCCACAGATTGCACAATATCCAATCCATGCAGTAGAGTTTCGATAATAAGTGTTATTTTGTTTATCAAAACATTTCGTATTTTGTTCATTTGGTGCAACTAATGGATATTTATTTGGTCTACTGTAGGCATGAAAATCTACGCCATGATAGTTCGCCCAGGTTCCCCATCTTGCGGTATCATAATAGCCGCCTTCGCCAAGTGTACTATCTTCTGCATCAAAGCCTTCGCCATGTACCGCATATTCGAGTCCATAGTTTTTCCAGTATCCTACCTGCACCTGTGTACCTTTTGGCAGCGTTTTACGGTATGCATGATAACCATTTCCTACCTTAGAGGTATCTATGGTGTATTTCGTATTATCGGCGAGTCCATTCGCACCATTAAATACAATATCGCCTACATCATCATTATTAAATATTGGTGCTGCTTGTCCGGTAATACGATTAAAGCAATATTTTTGTGCCAGGGTTAATGTTTTGTAGCTTTTCCCATTTACTACTCTGTCACCATATCGCCATTCGGAAGAATTGTTCACGATATTATCCATTGTACGACCATCTTGGATAAGTTTTTCGCTGATTTCCAATGAATTCAGATAATCATATTTTGTCGCGGCTTCTACGGTAATGCCATTACTGCCTGCAATAATCGCAATACCTAACAGTAAGGCATCTAATAGCATTTTTCTTTTTCGCATGTATTTTTACCTCTTTCTGATTAAATCGGTGTGTGTTGTGTAAAAAAGGTCATAGTAATACCGTCTTATTTATATATGTAAAAAAAAATCGGAAATATCTTAATTTTTGAGGGATAAATTTGTAAAATTTTTATGTATAAAAAATGAGCGACAATACATTTCTGTATCATCACTCATCTTAGATGTATGTTGTCCCCCTGTTGCTATTATAAGTCACTGAAATTAAGGTGTAAAACTGTTTTCATCGACAATTTTTTTATTCCAAATCGATGTCTTTGATGTGGTCTCCAGCCATAAATCCATTTATTTGAAAGCTTGCATAAGGATCTGGTTTGATATCCCACTTCTTGCAAAAATCAGACATCTCTTTTGTTTCTACGCTCTGGATACATAATTTCACAATTCCATATTTTTTACAGTATTTGTCTAATAATTGCATCACAGCGGTCATCGTGCCTTGTCTGCGATTATGGAAACATACTCTGGATACTATTAATTTAAGATTTCCCAGAAAATTCAAGCGTAATTCTGTCTCCCCATTATCTCCACGAAACCATATCGTATTAAAGGATTTTTGTGGAATCACCTTACAGTGGTCTTTCGCTTCCAACAGCTCCTTTATTTCTGCAATTTCTTTTTCTGTTAGGGGCATGTCAAATATCATAACTCGTTACCTGCCTTTACTTTCCATAAATTATGTGTTGGAAAATCTTTCACTAATACACAATTTTCCTTTATGTATTCTACCACATCAGGTTCTATTTGTGAGCAAATATTTTCCTTTTTTAATAAGATATACTCTTTTGTTGCCAATAAATTTTTTGCTACATCCATCTGTTTATAGATGCCACTATTTCCGGTAAATGGTAAATTCGCATATTTTACAAAAGGGATATCAAATAACATGCCATCTTCACAATAACTGCCAACCGGTGCATCCAGTTGTACGATACTATTATTGACTTCATCGGTATTTGTTTTTAGGATTCCCAATATTCTGGTGTGGGTATATGGTGCTTTTTCCAGTGTTGTAACATTATGTTTGATAAATATATCGTGGAATGCCAAAAATAAGGTAATACCTATGGTCGTTAAAATCAAATATTCCTTTTTATTGTCGAATACCAGTATCGTCAAAATAGAAATTCCTAAGAAAATATGGGCATAATCAAATATCGGGAAGCAGATGCTTAAAAATGCTACTCCATAAACAAAGATACATTTCCATTTATGATTGTATTGATATTGTTTCCCTTTGCGTATAGAGAACACCACCACAATGATAAGGCATATAATACATGGTGTTATTTGCAGATTATTTAAAAAATCTGACATTCCGCAAAAAATTTGATGATAAGCTTCTACAATCTGATGATTGATTGCTAAAAACCCTGTCCCTAACAGTAAGGGAATTGTCATTGTGCCTGTGCGTACCCATCTTTCCTTCCAGGATGACGCTAAAAGCATACTAGCAATCCAAACAATACCACCAATACTATGCTTTGATAAAATGCAAAGTCCACATAATAATCCGATCAGTATAGATTTCTTTTTATATGACTGCATTTCTATCAATATCATGACGCATACTATTAATAAACAAAGCTTGTTATAATCAAAATAAAAATTTGAAATAAAATTATAACAAGTAATAATAAGCAGTGTATAAAAATCATTTTTGCCAAGTAAAGCACATATTTTAGAAATAGTCAGTAATATCAGTATCCAACAAATAGCACCTAATACCCGATACCACAAGTAATTATCGCAAATTAACAGCCATCCCTTTATTATCCAAAAAGATAATGGTGGTGTAATGATATCTACATCATTATAAAACTGTCCGGATAAAGCGGCGTGTGCTTTTCCAAAAATCCAGATGTCATCTAAGTAAAACATAGGTTTCCAAATACAATAAATCAATATTAGAAAACTCATAACAGTTAAAAATAATGTATGTTTTTTACAATGCATAAAAATTCCCCTCTTACAAGATATTCTTTAATTTGCCTCTGTGTCCATAATCAGTTTCATGCCGGATGGATCTGTATAATCAATTACATATGTCTGCGCTTTAAATTCATATTCCGTACCATTGCTTTCTGGTTCGTTCCATTTTACAGTACGTGTTCCAGAATCGTCATTATATTCCAGATTAACATTATCCGGAGATACTGTGTCTTTCGTAGAGGCATTATTGATATAATCACTGGTTACATTTGCATTATGTGGTCTCAATAAAAACATGCCATTTCCTACTTGGATACCAACATTTGGATTTGGGCTTAAACTTAAACGATAAGTTTCTGCGGCATAACCAGTCGCACCACCTGCAGTTCCATATACTTTTACAGGAGTTACTCTGGCATAACCATGACCGCCTCTTGCGCCATTTGACATGTATGTATTTTTCATATCTTTATGTGTGTGAGCAGAACCACCGGTACCCGCAGATCCCTTTTCATCGGCTGAGGTATATCCACCATACCAACCGCCTCCGCCGCCTCCGGAACCGTCACTTTCGCCAATACCATAAGCGTTTTGTCCTTGTCCAAAAGCGTATCCACCAGACTGTGTTGGATAGTTCCATGCCGTATGTCCGGTTTCACCACCCAATTTTAATATATATTCGCCTGACCATGTTCCGCCATTAGTTCCGCCACCAGCTCCGCCTTGAATAGACCAAGACGCGCCACCGCCACCTCCAGCTACAATTAGAACTTCATCTTTATAATTTGCATAAGTAGATAATACTCCACGATTTGTGTTTAAAGCAATGTGAGTGGCACCCCCACCGCCTCCGGAAGCTTCAGAATCATCATCTTCTGCGCCCCATCCATTATAAGTATCATTACAACCATATCCCCCACCATTATAACCGCCATAAGCCCAATCTCCAAATGTTCCATTATTTCCTTTTCCACCTACATAGATATAAAGGGTATCTCCAGCGGCTAAATCTATCTCACCTTTTGCATATCCACCATATCCTCCATATGCCATCCATGACCCATCGCCTCTTGCTTGTCCTCCCTGTGCTCCCCAAACTTCAAGCCGATAAGTACCGGATGCTTTTACTTTATATTTTTGTGCTCCACCACTATATCCAAAATTCTGTGTAGTGGGTGTTACATCACTTTCCTGTTGTGTACCTTTTACATATCCTCCACCACATCCTGCTGCGCCATCATCTCCTGTTTGTGTATTTGGAGCTGCAGCAGATACCGGCATACTATATAGTAAAAGACATATCCCTAGCAGACAAAGAAACACATGGTATGGTATGGTATGGTATGGTATGGTATCTTTTTCATATTACTATCCTTTCTATCTATCCAAAACAAAGTGTATCTATCATTTATTTATGTATAAAATTTTTTGAAAAATGGAGAGTTTCTGAAAAAAGATATAAAAAAAAGAGAGAAATTACTCTCTCTCTTTTTATGATTTGTGAAAACCCATCGTAGCAAAGCTACGGAGTGCAAGGCCACGTTAATAATGTATCCTGTAATATTATGTGGTGTTTCACATAATATTATGAACTACTCGGATATATAATAATAATTTCTGTCTAAGTCTTTAGATTTCATCCAGATTTGGTACCTCTTTTTCTTCTGTCATATTTTTCCCTTTTGTTATAATCTTATATGGTTCCAGTAAAATTTGATTATATCTTTCAGAAATCATGGTCTTATAAAATGTTTTTCTTATATCAGAAATACCTGGTGTCTCATCAATAATTTTGGAAATTTCATCGATGTTTATATGTGGAACGATACGTTGTAATGCATCTGTACAATCTTTATTTTCAAAAGATTTTATATATTCCATATAGGATACTTTTTTATTATCTTTCATTAATGCTGCAACAGGGAATTTTTCTATTCTCATTTGAATCTCATTTTTATCATTTAAGATAGTTTCTATCGCATCATCTGAAATCTGCGGATAAAGGCAAGATCCACAATCATAAACTGGTGCTAATTTAATTTCGTGTGTATCCTCATTTACTAAATATCCCCAGTTATTAGCGTGTCTGTCAAAATTGCCAAGTAAAGCATCTAAAATAAAAGTATCCCAATATCTTTGTAACGCTTGTTTTCCAAATTCTTCTGAAAAATAAGCATTTGGAATTGTCATGACCTCATATATATCATCAAATTCCGGCAATTTACCTGGTTTCTTTTCAAGAATTGCACCTTCTATAAATTTAAACTCTACAAGCTTCCAACCATTTGGTACAAAATTTTCACAAGCTACTACCGGATAAGTTCTTTCTTCTCCTTTGGATGATTGCATAGTAATATTTCCAAGTAAGGTGTTTTGTACATCGAATCCAATAGCTTTTGCAATTCGACAACCTATATTTTCAGAAAATGCACTATTTGTATAAGAACTATTTAATTGATTTCTTTTTTCTTCTGGGATTTTATCCGATAATTTTAGCATATATTTTTTGTTATAAAGTATAATGCCTCTTTTTTTATCAGATCCGCCATAGTTTGCTGTCAAATCAATTTTACATTTTGTAAAGTCATATAAAGTAATCATTTAGTATCTCCTTCTGCAATAATAATCTATGATTTCCTCTGCCTGTTCTTCTGTCAATCCATAATCTGTTACAAGATGAGCAGAACTCCTGATTTCATCTTGCAAACAGTCGATATAGGAAACATTATTTTCTACACCCTCTCGCAATGCATCAATATCTCTCTGCAATAATTCAGGTATTTTATAGGATGTTTTCAGCTCAACAAATTTACTCATATATGATATCCCCTCTTATTTTTTATTTATCATAGCAAATATATTTTAGTTTATCAATCTTTCTCCAAAAAGTCTCGTAATGTTTCTTCCGCTTGTTCAGTTTGCATAAGTTGTATTGTTAGATTTCGGATAGATGCTTTTGTATTTTCCAAATCAGCTTTAGAAATCCCAAGTGGATTGCTAAGACCTTTTTCTTCCTGTTTTCTTAACACTTCAGCTATTACTTCTCTACGTAGGGCGATTTTTTCTTCTTTTGAAGCGTGAGCATCCTCTATTGCTTTTGAAATCATAGATTCATATGCGTTTTCAATTTGCTGGCAGTGTTCATCAAATTTTGCATTAAAAAATTCCATAAATTTTTGTTGTGTAGTTTCCTCTATTTTTGTCGGCATATTATGTTTCTTTTCGTTTCGATCATATGTTAATTTTAAAATTTTCTCTGTGCCGTCTTCATCAACATGAAAAGCATATGTTACAAAATCAAAACTATGATTTATTTGTTCTTCTAAGCCAGACATAGACAAAAATAAGGCTTCTTTGTTATCTTTTGCATAACAAAACGCAGATTTTAAAAATGCCTGACTATCTCTTTGAAATGCATAATGATTTAATTCTTTAAACAGTTTATTTTTATCCTGCGGTACATCTTTTATCCAACCATAGCTATCTACGTTGCCAAGATAAGCCATAGAATTTTTCGCCCATCCGAACATAGTTGCTACGGTTTGTCTATCCAACATTTTACAATCACTATCGTACCAGGTTACTGTATATTGTTCGTCTTTAACAGCAGATAATTTACATTGTCCTATATTATAGAAATATGAATACTTTGCCTGCATATTGTTCTCTATCTTTTGCAAAATAGAGTAGCCATCCTCATTTCCCATGCGGACTCTTGTATTGGATGCCTGTACTCTTGTATCATATGCCTGTCCATAAAGATTCTGAATAGATTTTGGGTTCTTTTTATCAATAATATATGTTTCTGTATTGCGAAAATCATCAATTGTTACATGAAAAATATCGCCATCAAAAGTCTTTTTAAATATTATCTGGTCATTTTTATTAGCTATGCAACATAGTTCCATGCCAGTATTCAAAGAAATACGTTCACCTGGAATCATTCCCATAAGCAAACGTTCAAATGCCTGATTATATGCTGGAGCAAAATAAAGACCATTTTCTTTCATTGCTTCTGCCATTTCATAAGATGTCTTTTTATATCCTTCTATATCGTCTCTTGCAATATATTGTTTTCCTGGGGTATTTAAGGTGAATACCAAGGCATCATTGTCTTCTTTTGTTAGAGTAAAAAAATAGCCCTGACAGTAAGGAAATTCGAAACGAAATAATTCTGTATGTATGGGGATGTCATGAATGATATTTTCCACGGCATCTTCCGCAAATCGCATTTTCCAATGTAATGTATTTCCTTTGGAATCTGCGCCTCTTTCTTGTGCAAACATTCTATTTGTAATTTCTTTTTTTACTCTATCCAATAGTTGCATCGTGATTTTATCCATATTATTCTTCCTCTATCATTCGTAGTGCATAGAAAAACAGTTCAATTTCCTTTTCTTGTTCTTCTACCTTATCGGATTGTATGTAAAATCCATAATGTGTATTCATTTTATTATTTACGGCATTATAAGCTTCTGCATAGATTCCATTTCGTATATTTACCGCCTTTGCTGCAATTTGTACTGCCTGCAAATCAGATTGCGGAAAATTTGTAATCAATGTGTAAGAAACACCCGCTTTTGTAATTTTCATATACATACCTCTCTATTATATTATGTCTAAAAAAACCGCAAAGATAGTCAATCTCCAAGTATGTTTTCTTGTTTTTGTCTTGATACGGTAAGGCTGTACTCGTGGCTATATGTCCTTACATATTTATCACTTATCAATTCATGATTTACCAAAAACTTTAATGTCTTTTCCTGTTTTGGCGTAATATTTTCTGAGCAGATGATGAATTGATACCATACCGACACCAGATTCTCTTTCTCGATAATATAATGTAATGGGCTACAATATTCGGGAATTTCCTTATTTATTTCGTCTCTGGTTACATGATTTTTCTTTTCGTAATAGCTAAAAACTGTTTCCGTGTGGGATGGTCTGGCTAACGAAATATTTCCATCCGGAAAAATTAGGATTTCACAATATCCTATCCACATATCTGAATTCATTTTTGTCACAGCTAGAAACTCATCTGGTGTGAGTATTTGATAATTGATATACATATTAGTCTCCTTTTTGCAAACAATACTCTCTTTATATTATGTCAAAAAATTTTGAAAATATAGAGAAAATCAAAAACTATTTTCCATCCCTCACCATTTCGCTATTTCCTGCCTGCTAGGGGGCGCACTTTGCATAT
>ULXT01053144.1_pt1 | contig 16219 bp, 17 predicted proteins | sample 1961571 | NCBI WGS metagenome assembly ULXT01 (sample SAMEA4835846, study PRJEB28245) | human gut metagenome | biome: gut microbiome; material: fecal sample | place: Denmark | collected 2008
TCTTTTTTACCCAACAATATCTTTAATTAAGGGAGACGGGAGCATCTAAACCCAGAATAGATACTATTAGAAAATTATCAGAAGTGCTTGATATAAGCGTAGACGAGCTGTTAACTTGTGAATATGCTGCTTTCGATAAGAAGAGAAAGGACTTATTTACAATGAAAAATGAAATAATTGATATAGCAAAAAACAAGATGAAGGAAATGTATGGAGATAATCCGCCTATAAGGATTGTCAATCGTTTTAAGACAGAGGAACTGATGCTTGATGGACAAGAGACACTTCTGTGGATGGGATTTTTTGGGAAACTTCAAGAAGAATTTTGTGCAAAGGATTTATATTTTGAAATAAGAGGTGCACAGATGGGAGCCTCTTTTATTGCATGGCTTTTGGGTGGAACAAATGTTAATCCATTACCATCACATTATTTTTGTCCGACATGTAAAAAAGTAGAATTTGTTTCAGATGAAAAATGTGGGATGGATTTACCAGAGAAGAAGTGTTCTTGTGGAAGAAACTATCGCAAGGATGGTTTTGGAATTAGTGAAATAAATATGTATCCAATAGAAAATTATAATGAGATTTATATTTCGGGCAATGCAACTGGGTGTGTTAAAGATTGCTTACAGGAGTACTTTGAAGGTTATGGTGTAGTTAGAGAACTCAACGTTATTTTTAATGAAAATATGCATGTTGAGAATGAGGAGCAAATAAAAATAACAAGATTTGTACTTTTTCCAAAAGATATGGATAAAAAATATCCGGAAGGATTAATTAACATACAGGCAGATGAGTATTACAAGTCGCTGTCAGACTGGTCAGTGTTGATGACGATAGAGGATGTTAATGAACAAATTAGTAGCAGGGATTTGATGAATCTAGAATTATCAACACAGCAAGTGAATGCGTTTTTCAGTTATGCTGTAGAAAATGATAAATTTAAGGTTAATTACAGAGAGGTAAATTTAGACAAAGCACTTTCAGATAATGAGAATCCTAAATTTAGTACGTTGCTCACATTATATGGTTTTCTACATGGCACTGGCGCATGGGAGGATAATGCAGAACTTTTATATGATAAAGGAATTCCGTTAGGTGAATTGATATCCAGCCGAGAGGATGTATATGCCTATCTATATGATAAATTAAATGGTAAGTGTTGTGAAAATCCTTCAGGGGTGGCGTTTGAAATAAAAGAGGCTGTGCGCAAAGGAAAATATACTCGTAGCCGTATGCCAGCAGAAACAGAACAACTTCTAAAGGAATGTGATGTTCCAGATTGGTATGTGGAAAGCATGAAGAAGATTTTATATTTATTTCCAAAGACTTATTTAATTGTATTACTGAAGCGTGATATTTATAAGTTTATGGTGTTGGATTCATAGGCGTTACTGGACGGTTTGATAAGCAAGTTTACTTTTATATAGATACTAATGGTGATTTCGATATGAAAGTAAACCAATAGAATGGTGCTATAAAAATCTCTGGCTGGTTTGGATTAAATGTACAAATCAGCCGGAAATTAAAATATTGAAAAGGAGAAAATCTATGAATAAAGAATTGGCTATAGAATATGAAGTTTTTGAAGAAGAAGGGTAAGTGGTCTTATCCGTAGTGGATAAGGAAAAAGATGAAGTTTTAAATATGTTCAAGGGGAAAATGGCTGAAAATATATATAGGGTGCTTTCAGGTGAAGAAAGGAACAAATTATAAATAAGATGACTATGATAATGGAGGCAGAGAGTTTAGCTAAGGAATTCATAAAAAAGACTTTTGATGAAATTAGAGAACTAGTGGATAATTTTGAAAAACTGGCTCTTGAAAGGTGCAAATAAATATATATCTGATGAGGATATTGTGGATTGCATGCTTTATATTTGTCGGAAGAGATAAGGAGGAAAGCTGATGAGATTACATTTCTTTTTAGAATTGTTCGAGGAGAGCGTAAAGGTAAGAATATACGAGGACGGCAAAACACTGGTTGAGTGTTGTATTGGAGATGTGCCACAAAGAATAACCAATTGTAGGTTTGTAACAAAATGTGTGATTGCAGGTGATGTTTTAGTAATAAATACAGTAATTAAGTCACAGGAAGAAATGGATTTAATTGATGAAGAATAAATGGAATGCACTATTGCTCTATTATTTAATATTCAAGAAAAAATCTAGAGCAGATGGAATTTATAAAAAGACGGACAAAAGTGTTTATAATTGATATAAGTTTTATGGATAGGTGTTAAATATATTGGTAGTAAGAATTCCCCTTTTACTACTATTTTTACTACTAACAGGTAGTCACAACTTGCTAAATTATGCTATAATTTGCCTAGTTAACAACCAAGCAACAATTTAACCATAATCCCGGAAATACCCGCAAAACAGGGCATTTCCGGGCAAAAAGGAGCAAACAATTACTATGATAAAAGTCTTATTTATCTGCCACGGCACTCCAGTTTTATGATAATGCATACCTTCGCAGACTGGGGCAACACGGGGCAGAATATGGCAGAAAGCCTTGGAATTACTACGGTTTCGACTACTAAGGCTCATGGGTGGAATCGGGATAAAGGCAAAGGTGTTGGGATAATTCCTTAGTAGTAATGGACTACTTAGAGGCTGTATATGAATGATTAATGTCACAATCTTTTGTGAGAGATTATTCGGATTGTGAATTGTTGTATTTATTTCTGATTGAATTTATTCCGAACTTGGAATATAATAATGCTCGTGGAGGAATTAATATGGAGTATTTAACATCAAATGAAATTGCTGAAAAATGGAATATTTCAAGTCGTAGAGTTAGAATATTGTGCGGAGAAGGAAGGGTTGAAGGTGCAATTCAAAAAGGTATTCTTTGGCTTATTCCAAGTAATACTCAGAAACCACAAGAACTCCGAAGAGGAAGAAAAAAACAGGGGGATATATGAAATGTGTTACTAGGATATGGAGGTTATGCTCATGGCAATTCATAATAAATCCCACAATAATCATGCGTTGATGTCTCTGAATAAAAAACGTAAAGAGGATAGCTTAAAGAATAAAACAAGCACTGATTTTGAGATACCTAAGGAAATAAAACTTTTGCATAGAATATCCGATTGCGGAGATTTTTTAAAGCAGTTACCAGATAAATCGGTTCAGCTAATTTGCATTGATCCTCCATATAATCTGGAATTGGCAGGATGGGATATTTACGAAAATTATATCGAATGGGCATCAAAATGGATTGATGAGGCATACAGAATTTTATCCGATAATGGAAGTATGGTTATTTTTGGCGGTATACAATTTAGAGATGCAAAATCGGGAGATTTATTAGATATAATTCAATATATTCGGAAAAATACAAAATTTAAATTAGTGAATACAATCATATGGCATTATAAAAATGGTATGTCAGCACATCGTTTTTTCGCAAATAGACACGAGGAAGCTATATGGCTGGTTAAATCCAATGATTATTATTTTGATTTGGATTCAGTTAGAGTGCCGTATTCAGAAGAAGACTTAAAGGTTGCATTAAGAGATAAGAGATTAAATCCTGAAACAACGAGAAAAGGAAAGAATCCAACCAATGTTTGGGAAATCGGAAGATTAAATGGAAATAGTAAAGAACGTGTAGGTCATCCAACTCAAAAGCCGGTAGCCATTATTGAACGATTTGTAAGAGCATTATCGTATCCAGGGTCTACGGTTTTGGATTTTTTTGCAGGAAGTGGAACAGTGGGAAGAGTTTGCATAAATGAAGGGAGAAACTGTCTGATGTGTGACAGTGATAAAAAATCTCTTGAATATTTTGCAAAGCATCTTTCACTAATGGAAGAACTGGGGCAGAATGCACAATATAGAAAAATTGAAAATATACAAGAGTTTTTTGAATATAATGCAAAAGGAGATACTGAAAATGAAAAAGGGACAATCTAACAGATTAACGAAGCAGCAAAAAGAAGGACAGGGTCCTGTTACAATATTTCATAAAGATGCAAAATTTCATGATGCAGAAGTTGGTTCTACATCGGAATTAGCAATGATTAAACTTGAAAATGAATTTAATATGCTTAAATTTAGATATAGAAAAAATTTATCTAAGAAGGAAATAAATGAAGCTTTAAAAAAGATTGATGATTTTCTGGGTCAAACACTTTTTTTAGAGAAGGCAAGAATTAAACCAGACGGTGGTATTATTGAAGTTCAAGATGATAATGGAAAATGGCGAGTTGTTTTGGTATCAGAGGCTAAACACCAAGGAAAAGATATTGAGAATATTAAAGCAGGAAAATTAGTTGGAAAGAAAAATGATAAAGATCTTATGCCAGCTGGAAATGTCATTGAGAGGGCATATAAAAATGTAAAAGAAATAGCAAATTATATGTTGGGAGAAACTTATTTCCCGTATATTTTATTTTTGGAAGGAACCAATTTTTTGACGCAAAATGTTAATGTAACAAGACCTGATGGGAGAATAGTTACATTAGTATATAATGATGGTACATTAAATCGTATTGATAGGTTGACTGCAGCTAATTATGGAATGCCAATTAATACAAATTTGTGTGAAAATAGATTTGTAAAGAGTAATGGTTCAAACATTATGCTTCAGGCTGCATCAATTTATACAAAAGGTGATGGAGAGCATTGGAACGAAAATGACATGGTTGAGGTTATGCTCGATATTGCAAGAACATCACTAAAAATGCTGGGAAAAGACTTGTTTAACCAACTTACAAAGAAATAGGAAAATATAATGAAAAAAAGAGAAGTAGATCATTCACTGTTAGATAAGGCGAAGATTAATAAGAAAGATGAATTTTACACGCAACTAATAGACATTGAAAAAGAAATGATTCATTATACAAAACACTTTAGAGATAAGGTGGTTTATTGCAATTGTGATGATCCGGAATATTCCAATTTTTGGAGATTTTTTTATGAACATTTCGATGAATTGGAATTAAAAGGATTAAATGCAACATATTTTGGAGAAGAAGCGTGTTTTTATAGTTATGATGGAAAAGAAATAGTTATTACACAATTACAAGAAAATGGAGATTTTCGTAGTACAGAGTGCATACAAGTGTTGAAGCAGAGTGATATAATTGTAACGAATCCGCCGTTTTCTTTGTTTCGTGAGTATATTAGTCAGTTAGATAGATATGATAAAGATTTTTTGATTATAAGTAATATAAATGCGATTACTTATAAAGAAGTTTTTCCACTAATTCAATCGAATAAAGCATGGTTAGGTGTGTGCTTTGGAAGAGGTATATCAGGATTTATTGTTCCAGAAAACTATGAATTATATGGAACAGAAACAAAGGTTGATGAAAATGGAAGAAGAATAATTTCACCGAATAATTGCATGTGGTTGACATCTTTAGATAATGAGAAGAGACATCAGCCAATTGAATTGGTAAAGCAATATGAAGGAAATGAGGAAGCATATCCTTTTTATGATAATTACCAGGGAATAAATGTGAATAAAACGCAAGATATTCCGATGGATTATATGGGTGCAATGGGGGTACCTATTACTTTCTTAAATAAATATGATCCGGAACAGTTTGAGATTATTAAATTTAGAAAAGGTGATGATGATAAAGATTTGAGAATAAATGGTAAAGCACCATATTTTCGTATTCTTATTAAAAGGAAGACAGCATAGTAGTAAGTAGCATGAAAACCATTAGAAATAATATTAATGCCACATTTGAATTTTGATGTCTAACAGATGTTAGTATATAGACAGTCTTTTAAGAGAAGCTTTAACATATCCTTCGTTTATATCTGTTCCGATAAAACGCCGGTTGTTTTTTAATGCAGCTTCGCCTGTAGTACCAACTCCCATAAATGGATCAAATACAATATCACTTGGATTTGAAGAAATTAAAAGAAGATGCTCAATAAGTTCAAGTGGTTTTTGCGTTGGATGTTTTGGAAAAATGATTTTTTCGGGAAACATACAGGATGGGCATTCGAAGAAGTTATGCATTTGATCTTGAGAAGAAAAATTCCAAGTGTGACCTTTATTCCAGAGACACACAACAAGTTCACAGCTATTTAAAAAACTGTTGTGGTATACACTTTGTGTGGGTGTTGTTTTATGCCAAACGAATATCTGAAATGTTGAGAATAGCGAGTTAAATGCATCATACCATTTGCCAAGTAATGAATAACTAGTGAATATGAATATATTACCTGTTGGTTTTATTATTCTGGTAAATGGTTTTATATAATCATTTGGATTTAAAGGAATGCTATCCCATTCGGCAATATTGTTATTGATTATTTTTCCGTTATTTAGGTAAATATTTCCTCTGGAAAAAGGAGATAGATTGTATGGCGGGTCTGTTAAAATTAGGTCAATAGATGAGTCTGGTAATCTTTTCATAAAATCAAGGTTATTTTCGTTAAAAAGCTTATATGTGGATGAATTAGTAGTAAACAATTATTCCTCCTGTGCAGGGTTCTCAGTTCGCTTTGAAAATGTATCATTTTTGACTTTTGAATCGGGAAGGAATACAAGAATATCATTTGGAGTGCAATCTAAGGCAGTACAAATGCTTTCCACTTTATCAAGAGCAATGTATTGTCCATTTTTTATTTTTGAAATTATATTAGCAGAAATATTGGCTGCTCTCATCAGTTGAGAGTTGGATATTTCACGCTCAATTAATATGTGCTGCAATTTTTTATAGCTTACTCCCATATTCATACCTCCAGGATAAAATAAAGATATCACACTTCCGTGAAAAAAATCAATATAAATATGACTTGAGTTTCCGTACTTTTATCCACAGTCCCCTGCTTTCGCTGGCTCGACTATAAACAACTTTCAAAAAATATCCAAAATATAAGGAATCCTTAGATGAGTTCATGTTGAGTACGTGAGACATAAATGTCAGGCGACCAACTAGAGCAGCTACCATTGTTTTACTTTCAAACATAGTTGTCCATTCGGAGAACTTGAGATTGGTTGATACTATAACGCTCTGTCTCTCTGCCCGGTCAGATATGATTTTGAATAACAGCTCAGAATGATGAAGGTTGAATGTCAGATAGCTGAGCTCGTCAATTATAAGAAGTTCGGCTTTATCCAGTTGACGCTCAAGCTTTATGAGACTTCGATTGTCCTGAGCTTCAATCAGCGAGTGGCAAGATTTGCCGCAGTGTAGAATTTAACCTTCATCTCCTAAAGTTTGATAATTGTGAACCCATTTTTGGATATCTTTTCTAGCTTTGAATTCGAAGCTATATTTAGCCATGAAAATACCGACCTCCAATTGTTAGATTTTTGGTCTAACTTTTTGGGGTCGGTATAAGTGATAATCTTTTGTCAGGAGGTTTTCTGATTGTTGCAATGTACTGGCAACACTGATCCAATCGCATGGTCGGTAGGAACAATGACATCTGCTAGACACGGATGCTAAATATTACATTGCGCATATGCGGATATATCTATTGTTCGAATATGGCAAAATCGTGAATGAATCCTAAGACATTCAATTACAATACCTCATGGGGCATTCGGATATATTGATCACAATGAATGTGTACACGCATATCGGATCCGATGATGCTGAAGAATTGAAGTGGATGGAAGAGTTTAGGAAAGCACGGGCGGAGGTTGAGCAGAAGAAAGAGAAACCAATGTCGCAGAAGATGTTCAAGGTAGTTTAATATGGAAAAGAGATGACGCTCTGGTTTAGGCTAGGGCGTTATTTTATCTTTCTTTTCCCGACATATTGTGATAAAATATCGTAAGGGTTTGGTTTCTCAGAATTGATTGAAAAGGAGATTTGTTATGGGATTTACTATTACACCAGAAGTAAATAGTTCTCAGGAATTTATAGAAATAGCACAGGATTTTTCAAATCCTTTAGATTTGGTAAGAGAAGGAATAAGCAATGGATTTGATGCTCATGCAAAAAATATGACCATGAATTTTAGCGTTATTTCAGATTGCGGAGAGAGAGTTCTTAAAATTGAAATTATTGATGACGGAGATGGAATGGATGATAAGGGATTGAAATCATTCTTTGATTTAGGAAATTCGATGAGAAGAGAAACTAAAGATGAGACAGGAGCAATTGGAGAAAAAGGTCACGGAACAAAAGTGTATTTCAATAGCAAAAAAATAGAGATTATTACCGCTAAAAATGGTATTAAGTATCATGCTATTATGAATGAGCCAAAGAAAAATTTGTTCAATCATGTTATTCCAACTGTAGATGTTACAAGTGAGAATAATGAAGATGAAATGAGAGGTAGTAGAATTGTAATATACGGATATAATGAGAACCGTAGAGATAAGTTTACACATGCACAATTAAAGGACTATATTTTATGGTTCACAAAATTTGGCTCTGTGGAACGATGCTTTGATATTGAAGAAAATGCAGATGTAAAGTTGAAATTAAAAGGTGTAGATGCTGATAAATATGAGGATATTGAATTTGGACATGTCTTTCCAGAAGAGAGCAAGAGTGTAAATGATTTGTTTAATGATTACTTAGTAGATGCCCCAAAGTGGTATTGTAAAAAAGTAGTAAAAACAAAGAGTTTAAAGAACTTTCCAGAAATAAAATTCCAAGCAGTATTCTTTGTTGAAGGTACAAAAGTAAAGTATTCATATAATAATATGATTAGAAGACCAGGATATTCTGCACCAGAAGGGGCATATACGGTTCAAGATAGATATGGGATATGGCTTTGTAAAGATTATATGGCTATCCAGCGAAAAAATGATTGGGTTACATCAAAAGGTTCCGAATATACGAAGTTGCATGCTTTTGTAAATTGTCAAGGATTGCGTCTGACTGCGAATAGAGGTTCAATAGAGAATACTCCATCGGAAATATTGGCAGATTTAAGGGATGCAGTAAAAGAAATATACGATGAAATTGTTCAGAGTGATGATTGGAACGAGCTGGAGTGGCTTGAATCAGAGGTAGATGCATACAATACTGTTGCACGTGAGAAGAGTGATTTTAAGAAACGAATTGATAAAGTTAACAGAACACGAGTTGCGAACTACAAGGTTGCAGATGACAAAAACATTACATTAATTGAACCACAGCAAGAAAATGGTGTGTTTACAATATTTATGCAATTAAGTACATATAAACCAGAAATTTTTCCTTTTACAGTAATCGATTACGATACTCATTTTGGAATTGATGTTATTGTGAAGGCAAAGGATAATATGCCAATTAAAACTTCAAAGTTATTTTATGTCGAATTCAAGAATTATATGAGCAAAAACTTTAATCATTCATTTGAAAATTTACATAGTATTGTGTGCTGGGATATAAATTCAGTAGATTTGAAGAATGGAGAAGAAGTATGTGATATTGCAAATCAAAGACGAACATTAAGAATAGTTCCTCCAGAGTGTGCTGGAGATTATACAAGATATTATTTGGATTCTATGAGAAGTGATAGAAAGATTGAGATATTTGTTTTGAAATATTATTTGGAAGAAAAATTTGGAATAACTTTCGTTCCAAGAAATGAATCCTCGGTATTTTAAATAAAAGGAGTATTTATAAATATAAATGATAAAGCGAGGTCGGATTAATATGGGATTTGCAGAGAGAAATGGTTCTGCGCTAGAAAAACAATTCAGATGGAAGATATGGATAGAGCTTTAAGGAATAGGTTATATAATGCTGTATATAAGTTTTTAGAGCCATAAAGGTTTTTAGCACGTTCATGTAAACAATGCCGTACTTTGAACGGAATATGGAATTAAATTCAGGGAATACAATATCAATGCATTTCTGAAGCCGGTTCTTATAGATATTTAATTCTTCTTTAAGGCTGTGATGATGGCGTGTCAACTGCTTTTGTTAGTATAGGTCGAAGCGATTCACTTTTGTAATGCGATAGGGCTTCCTGCGCTGGTTAGAACCGATTACATCACAGACAGTAAGAGAATCAAGAGGGTCATTTTTGGTTATGCCGCCTTGAAGTTTTCTGGTAAGGTCAGTAGTAGTTGGATTAATCAGAGCAACCGTATAGTGATTGTCAAGAAGGTATTTAAGTAAGGCAAAGTGATAATGTCCGGTATCTTCCATGCCGATTAGGATATCTGATTTGGCATAGCTGCTTAGTTTTTTGATGAGTAAAAGGAATCCTTCCTGATTGTTATTAAAAATAGAAGGATTTGAAACTATATCTCCAGTTTCTTTGTCAATGATGGAGAAGGTGTGTTTGTTTTTTCCAATGTCGTTTCCAACTAAAATCATGATAATACATTCATTTCGTAAAAACATGTAATGTGTTATCCACAGCACTTACTTCGTAAAACCTGGTACAAGATACGAATTCAAGACTCATCTAACTAATCATTATTTAGAAATAAGGTGTGGTGAGAACCTCCTACAAGTAGTCAAAGCCACAAGGACAAAAATACAAATCCACATCACATATTTATATGATATAAATATATAACACCGTAATCAACCACGGATGAAAAGGTTGAAAGAAAGGAGAAGGTATATCTGTAAATGACTGTTAAATGAGCCAATTACAATATACCAGGGATAAAAATGACATCAAAAGAAATAGTAGATGCTGTAATCAGTTATGTTCGCGATGAAAATGCAAAGTATGCCATTTTGATTGATGGAACATGGGGAAGCGGAAAAACTTACTTATACGAAAACTATTTGGTTGACGCAATTGATTCAGTAGAAGTAGGAAAAAATGAACGGAAGCAAAATGTTTATATTTCTCTTTATGGAATTTCGAGCATTGATTCACTTGCAAAGCAGTTAATTACAAATTATTTGATATATGTCAAAGGAAATGGAAATAAATTAGTAAAAAAAGGATTAAAACCACTTGCAGGAATTATAGGCGTAGCTAGTAGTGCATTTTCATTTTCAATAGGACCGGTATCGACAGATTTATCTAATGTATTTAAAAAAATTGAGGGAAGTATAGACGTTAAGGATATGGTTATATGTTTTGATGATTTAGAAAGATGTACAATTCCAATTAATGAGTTCTTTGGTTTTGTTAATAATTTGATAGAACATTGTAATTGCAAGGTGATTATCTTGGCGGATGAGAAAAATATTGGAAAAATATATGCAAATACAAATATAGAAGAAAAATATCTCACAGTGATTTCTGGTAATCGTAAAGTGGTTGAGTACATAGGAGATGGAAAAAATACTAAAACACAAAATAAAGGACTGGGAAAAGATACAAATGGAGAGATTACAGTTGAGGAAGTGAAAAAACTAAATGAGATATTATATTCAGAAAATTATTTATATAAAGATATCAAGGAAAAAGTAATCGGTAAAACGATGCTGTACTATCCGGCATTAAACGATGTTATTAAAGAAGTAATATGCGGAAATGAAAAGAGCAAAGGTATAATTCAAGAAGGTCAATATAAAGAATATTTATTAAAGTACATAAATAATATCGTAAGTGCATTTACAGAAACAGAAAATCGGAAATTTGTGGAGAGATTTCCTGAACTTTCCGTGTTTTTCAAGGCATGCAGAGCCTTGTATGATGAAATGATATGTATTTTCCCTTATTTTTGCCCTTGTGAGATAATCGTGAGGGAAATAAGGGAAATTTCTTTTTAGTCATTGCCTGCCACTTTGTCGAGAAGCCTTGCCGAATCTCGCTTAGCTTTTCTGGTGGAGTGAGCATAGACATTCATAGTGGTACTGACATCTGAGTGTCCTAACAGTTCCTGCACATCTTTCGGAGCAGCTCCGTTTGAAAGCAAGTTGCTTGTATAGGTGTGTCTTAACTGGTGAAAATGAAATCCTTCAAATCCCTCCAGCCTATTGGAAACTGACCGGCACACAAGACCAAGTGTGCTTGGTAATTCAAGGCAACCATCCGGTCTTAAGCAGACAAATGATATTTCCTTATATTCTTCAGGAACAGCCTGTGTTCCATCCAGATGATAATATTCATAATACACTCTGTTTTTGTCCTGTACTTCTTTGTAGTAATTGCGGTGATAGAGTTCACCATACTGCATCCGGTTTTTAAGCTGTTCTTTTCTTGCTTCTTTCAGTATGCCTGCTAGCGTATCTCCGAAATCAACAATTCTTACTTTTTTTCGTTTGGTAGGTCCAATGATGTTCTTGTGTCTAGCTCCATCATAACGGATACTTCTCTTGATAGTCAGGTATTGTTCCTCAAGATTAATATCCTGCCATGTAAGACCACAAACCTCACCGATGCGAAGCCCTGCGTAATATGCTATCTGAATTGGCAGTATTGCTGGGGGATTCTTTTCTTCAAGGTATTTTATTAACCTCTGGTAATCTTCGTGTGAAATTGGCTGAACACCTTCTTCAATGTCATCATCCGAAAATAAATCCACATCCTCCGCCTGTTTTTTCAGCTTGATATACTGCATTGGATTGAAAGTAATAAACTGCTTTGGAAATACTGCAAATCGGAAAGCCTGCTGTAATACAGCAGAAAATGAATGGATATAATCCTTGCTGTATCCCTTTTTGACAGTTCCATCCGGATATTCGCCACCAAATGTCAGTAAATCAAAGAATGACTGTAAATGTTCCGCAGTAACATTTTTTAACTTTCTGTCAGCAATAGGATGTTTCTTGATAACCCTTATTGCACCGAGATAGTTTTCAACAGTTCCATTGCTTAATGTCCCTGTCTTTAGTTCTTCCTCAGACCATAAATTAAGTAAATCACCTACAGTGAGATTATCTGTCTTAGCAACAAACTTTTTATTATCATAATCATCCATTGCCTGACGGAGCAGTTTTTCCGTTTCACTCTTGCTTTCTGTTCCAGCGTATTCTTTCTGAACCAGATTGCCGCTTTGATCTTCTACATAGAAGCGGTAGTACCATTTTTTTCCTTTTTTTCTTACAGATCCTTTTGCCATAATCGTGTTTCTCCTTTCGATATTCGACAATCGGAACTGATGAAATGCTTCTTGCGTGTAGGCATCTTATGGACAAGTCCATAAGCCAATTCGCCGCTCGTCAAATCTGTAAACAGCCTGACTTGCTCGTGCTCATTGTATCATAACTCCGGTTGTCGTTCTATACCGAATCGGAATTATCTTCTAAGAGATTGGATAGTCTCTGTGCCGCCACATCCGGATTCTTGGAATATGTTCTTATGATGTCAGCTATATCATTGAATGCGTTTACTGAGTGAGTAATCTCTCTCAGAAACATTATTTCGTTATATTCCTGATTGGATTCAAACCCCATCTTTGCTGCTACATCTGCATATTCGTATTTCCCTTGAAATTATTGCAGGCATTGGTAAATGAATCAGCAAAGAGCTTGTATTCGTTTAATACTGCCAGCAACAGGTTCTTGGCAAAATCTCCTTCTGCGTTATCAAGGTTTGTTGGAAGGTTTTCGATAATACCTGTCATTGCGTCTTTTATAAGAAGTTCTTTCTTATCTGTTATATCTGTTTCGTAGCTGTCAGTTTCACCTTTGAGCCATTCCACAGATACATGAAGTGCTTCGGAAAGTCCTTCCAGTACCATCTTCTTGGTATTGTCGATTGTTCCGGCTTCATAACGCTGTATGGTGGAAGCGGTGACTCCCATCTTGTCTGCAACATAAGGTTGTGTAAGGTTTAATTCTGTTCTTCGGCTTTTAGCCCTCTCGCCGATAATCCGGCGAAGTTCCTTATCCTTCATGTTGTCTGCCTCCTTTTTGATTATTCCTTTCGGTATGTTCATACTATATCATATAAAAATTAAAATTGCAATATGCAATACTATAATCATCTTTACAATTTCGTAACGCTTGACAATAAAATATAAATGCGATATACTGACAGAAAAAATAAATTGCATAATGCAATTTTAAAGGAGGCGGTTAAATGACGGAAAGAAAGATAGCTCTATCTATAGAAGATGCTGCCGACTATACAGGAATTGGAAGAAACACTCTGAGAAAACTTGTTGAGTGGGAAAAGCTTCCTGTTCTAAATGTCGGAAGAAAAGTTCTTATAAAAACGGATATGCTTGAAAAGTTCATGGAAGTAAACGAAGGTAGAGACTTGAGAGATAAGAGCAGCGTAAAACCGGTCACAAGAAAAGTGACAACTTAAGAAAGGCGGCTTCTAATGAAACCGCCTCTGATATATCAGACCGAAGCCATGATATACCTACACGCAAGAGGATTATAACATGTGCTTCTTCTGATATGCAACAACCAATTATTGGAATGGAAGGACAGGAAAATCACAAGATATCAAAGCCCTCGGCGTTTGAGAGCGAAATACACCCCTCGCACAAACCTGCGGTTTATGCTCAGCGTATTTCGCCCTTGCAGGGAGCAAAGCCACGCAGGCGTGACTTATACAAATGCTGTCGCATTTGGTTATGCCGGATACGGCAATAAGCCAACAACAATACCACTTATATTGTCTGTTCGTACTCCATTCCCACTAGCAGAGGAAGGAGAAGAAAGCACATTGACAACAAGACATTCATTTATACAGATGACCAAGCTGTCGAATGTCCGGGGAAGAATAACCTATATATCAAGCCATGCAAAGCAGGAACATCTGTATGCTGTCTATGAAACTACGGAAAGAAGTTACTGGACAGAACTTGCACGATGCAGCCAGCAGGAATTTAAGAAAAGCGGTGTTGAGGGAAATTGTATCGAGGCAAGAGAACTTATCATTGCCCTGCCTGAATCACTTTATGAACAGGGAATGCCCGATATGCTGCTAAAATCGTTTACGGATAAATTCAAAGAAAAGTATGGTGTGGAATGTGTTGCAGCACTTCACCACAATAAGCGTATGACAAATTTCCATATCCATCTTATCTTTTCCGAAAGGCAGTTATTAGCGGAGCCTGTTATAAAGATTGCCACAAGAAATATGTTCTATGATGAGCATGGTAATCATGTAAGGACTAAGAAAGAAATCCTTGATGAAGCTGGCAATATCCGCAAAAGATGTAAGGTTATAGGGAAAGGCGAGGTTTATGAGAAGAAGCTGTTTACCTCAAAGAATACGAGGTTCAAGCAGGAAGATTTTCTGGATGAGGTAAAACTATTCTATACCAGAATGATAAACCATTGGGTAACGGACGAAAAAGACAGATTAACAGTATTTGACCGCAATGGTCCATATCTTGCTACCAAGAAGATTGGTAGGAATAATCCAAAGGCAGAACAGATTGAGCAGGATAATAAGTTGCGGATGGACTGGAATCGGGAGGTTGACAGGGCAATCATAAGCAATGTTCCTATGGATGATATTTTACAGATAAAAAGGGAACATATCACAGAACCGATAAAAAGGTCGATTGAAATATATGGGAACAAACCTCAACGATTAGCATTGATACTTAATATGGCGATTACGGAACTGGTACTGCTGATATCGAAGGTGCTTGAAGCAGCCAGAGCTATTCGGAATAAGATACTGCATACAGATGTTACAAATGCCGAAAAAACAGATTTTGCAAGCAATATAGTGGTAGATAACACAGATAATACTTCTGCTATTGAAGAATCTACAAAAGTTGAGAATAAAATAACAACGCAAGAAGAAACAATCAAGGAAGTTAATGTTACAAAACCAGACAAGCCTGTAATGACACCAGAGGCAGCCACATATCCAAAGCTTAAAAAAATAAAAGCAGAGCTTGATAATCAGAATAATCTTATCTTTCAGGCTGAACAGCAACGGGGTAATCTTGAGATTGAATTATCTGATTTGAAGGGATTGGCAAAGCTTACAAGAAAAGCTGAATTACAGAGAAAGATTGATGAAAAGACTGATTATATCAATCGATTGAAGATAGGACTTTCAAATATGGTTCGTAACTACGGATTTGAGAACATGAATGAATTTTATCTAAGCTACAAGGAATCTCAAAATGCATATGCAGAGTATCAGCAGGAAGTTGATGACTGGAAGAAATCCAATGACAATGCAGAAACACCAATGAATAAGACAGAAATGATGTCAGAGAAACTTGCCCGATTGCAGAAAGATGTTGGTAAGTTTAGACAAAACAATAGAAGAACATTTGACAAAGAGATGAGGTAATACTCCGCTTCTTTAGAAATGATGTCCAGCCAATATTACTATAATATCAGATTTAAATGATTGATAAATCCTGACATTTTTGCTATTCTAATTATTATAGAAATATTGCAACGGAGGTAGACAGGCATGGCGGTCAGAGAGATAATCTTAACAGCACAGC
>ULXT01035783.1_pt1 | contig 16210 bp, 10 predicted proteins | sample 1961571 | NCBI WGS metagenome assembly ULXT01 (sample SAMEA4835846, study PRJEB28245) | human gut metagenome | biome: gut microbiome; material: fecal sample | place: Denmark | collected 2008
AGCTCACGGGGTGCGGGTTTAATGAAATCATGAACAATTCATTATCCTGTGGCGCTTATTACGACGATTTGCAAGTTTGGCCTCGTGCGCATTGCGTAGCTTTGCTTAATCCGTTGAGCAATGACTTGAATGTAATGCGCCAAACCCTTTTATTCGGTGGATTGGAAAGTATTTCACACAATATAAATCGTCGTCGGGCCAACTTGCGTTTTTACGAATGTGGTAATTGTTATTACTTTGACCCGGAGGCTCATAATGAAGAGAAAGTTTTATCGGGCTATTCCGAAGAAAAACATTTCGCTTTGTGGCAGACCGGTAATCGGGTGGAAGGAAGCTGGGCGCATGCCGATGAGAAATCTTCGGTTTACGAAATGAAGGCTTATGTGGAGAATATTTTTGCCCGTCTTGGAATCGCCGGTGATATTGTCGCGACACAGACAAGCGACGAGATTTACTCGGTAGCTTTGACTTATAGCAACCGGGGAGGAAAGATACTTGGGAAGATGGGGCTTGTTTCGCATAAGATACTCAAACGTTTCGATATCGATGTCGAGGTTTCTTTTGCCGAGTTGAATTGGGATTCGCTAATGAAAATGGCTGCGAAACATGCGGTATTGTACAGCGAATTGCCTAAATTTCAAGCGGTGAAACGGGATTTGGCTTTGTTGGTCGATCAGGCGGTTTCTTTTACCGATATCGAGAAAGTGGCTCGGGAAAGCGAGCGTAAATTGCTCAAAGAGGTCTATCTCTTCGATGTTTATGAAGGGAAGAACCTCCCCGAAGGTAAGAAGTCCTATGCCGTTTCGTTTATTCTTCAAGACGAGAATAAGACGCTTAACGATAAGCAGATAGATACCATCATGAATAAAATTATAGCCAATCTTCAACAGAAATTGGAGGCACAGCTAAGATAATTCGATTTAATAAAATATAAGTAAAAGATATCCTATGGGAAGAGCTTTTGAATATCGTAAAGCCAGAAAATTGAAACGGTGGGGCAATATGGCCCGTACATTTACGAAAATTGGGAAAGAAATTTCTATTGCCGTTAAAGCCGGTGGCCCCGATCCCGATGCCAATCCGCGTCTGCGTGTATTGATGCAGAATGCCAAAGCGGCGAATATGCCGAAAGAAAATGTAGAACGGGCTATTAAAAAAGCTTCGTCGAAAGATGCCGGCGATTATAAGGAGGTGGTTTATGAAGGATACGGTCCTTTCGGTATCGCTATCGTCGTAGAAACAGCTACCGATAACACGACCCGTACTGTCGCCAATGTGCGCAGTTATTTCAATAAAGCCGGAGGATCGTTGGGTACGACCGGTAGTCTTTCTTTCTTGTTCGATCACAAATGTGTGTTTCATATCAAACCCAAAGAGGGAGTCTCGGTGGAGGATCTCGAACTTGAAATGATTGATTATGGAGTCGATGAAGTGGAGGCCGATGAGGAAGAAATCGTACTTTATGGCGAGTTCTCGGAGAATAATAATATCCAACATCATCTCGAAGAGGCCGGTTATGAGATCGTCAGTGCCGAATTCGAACGTATTCCTAACGATGTGAAAGATGTAACACCCGAACAACGCGCTTCTATCGAAAAGTTGATCGAACGTTTTGAGGAAGACGAAGATGTACAAAATGTTTTCCACAATATGAAAGAAGAGGAAGACGAGGAATAAAAATAGAGTACAACTGTCTTGTGGAATAAATAAAAAGAGATGTTTTACCAAACATCTCTTTTTATTTATAGTGCCATTTCTCCTTTATAGGTTCTCAGTAGGAAATCAGAGGGGATTGTACTTTTATATAATCTAACGATACATAGGAAAGTATTAATCTCCTCCCCTGTGTTTTGTTGTCAAACAAAATATAGAGGAGGTGTCCGGCGGACGGAGGGGTTAATCCTTACAGCCCAAAAACTTATGAAACCTTTTCAACCCCTCTCCACAGAAACTGCCGTTACTTCGGTGTCTCTCCTATATTGCTGACGCAATACCCCGTAGCCTTATGAGGTGTTTTGTACAATACAATAGGGGAGAAGGACAAACACGATGCACAGGAAGATATTAACCTCCTCCCCTGTGTTTTGCGTTGCAAAATATAGGGGAGGTGTCCAAAGGACGGAGGGGTTAATCCTTACAGCCTAAAAACTTATGAAATCTTTTCAACTCCTCTCCTCAGAAATGGCCGTTATTTCGATGTCTCTCCTATATTGCTGACGCAACACCCCGTAAGGCTACGGGACACGGCAGGGGAGGAGGAAAATGCAGTCCATCGCATTCGCTAAAATTCATGTTTACTCTCACCGATTTTCTACTGAGCCTATTTGATTATAATATTATTTTTACGGTTCTCCCGGCATATTTGATTAGATAAATACCGCTGGGGAGGGGTATTTCGCTGTCTCCGTCCACTGCAAATGTTTTTATACATTTCCCGGTTGTGTCGTAGATACTTATATCTGTACCCGGTTCGATATTTCGAAATGAAATGCTATTCTTATTTCCGAAAATTTTTGCTTTGTCCGGTGAGGGGCGTTCTATTCCTGTGAAATCATTCTCCACGATGTTTTTGAAATTTTTCCATACTTCTGCATTTTTGTAGGCTTGTAAACTACCGACAGGGACGTACAGAGTGCATTGAATGAAGAACATGGGGCTAAATGAACTAAAAGCCTCAGGATGGGCTGCGGGAGGAATTGGATTCATAGAATAAATGGTTTTTAGTCGATCGTTAATACGAAACGCAGCTCCTTCGATAGAGTCTACGCTATTGCCCAATATGATTGTGTCTAAATCTGTGCATGAGGCGAATGCGAAAAGTTCGATAGTTTTCACACTGTTAGGTGTATGAATGTATGTTATTGGACAGGCGAAAAAAGAATGTGTCCCTATTTTCGTAATTCCGTCGGGTATGATATAACGCTTCCCTTTTCCTGCGGGATATGCAACGATTGTAGTTCTGTTTTTGTCTGTTAATACTCCGTCTAATGAAGAAAAATAAGGGTTTGCCTCATCTACGTTGATTTCGGTTAATTGGGTACATGCAGAGAAAGGAGCGATGCCGATTTGAGATACATTGCGGGTGATGGTGATAGATGTTAATCCTGAACTTCTAAAAATGTCGTTACCCATGTAGGTGACTCCCTCTCCGAGCGAGACTTGTGTGAGTAGGGGACAGGCACAAAAGGCATAATCTCCGATAGAATCTATACTATTCGATATGTGTACAGAAGTTAGTTGTTCTTTCCCTTTGAAGGCATTAGCTTCGATAGTCGTGACTTGATAAGTCTTCCCATTATGCGTAGCTTGATTGGGTATGGAAATATCGCCCTTATAAAAATCTCCGTGGTCATGGGTGACACTTACTGTCGAATCGGAGGTAATGTCGTAATAGAATCCGTCATATTCAAAGTCGTAAGCGTGGATACTGGGATAAATGCAAAGAGCGACGAGGATAACGACTGTTCGAAGTAATGTATTTTTCATGGCTTTATCGTTTAGGATTTTACAAGAATATGAATAGTGTATGTTCTGTTGGTTGATGGAGCAGATTGTTTTTTTGTTTAATGCAAGTATAATGAAAAAAATTATAAATTAAAATCTTGATTTGATAAAAATACGTTTTTTTAGTATTATAATTTCTGTTCATTATAATTGATTCGAATAAAGAACAGTAGGCATCATTCTATATAAATGGTAAATTCATTCCAATAGAGGGCTGTACTATAACTTTTCTTCGCTCGTTTCGACGGGACGAATATTTTACAGCCGATGCGGTTTACGTCTCGAAATGTATTTTCTCCGATTAAAGGCGGGTTGCTGTTTTTACAATGTATTTCAGTAAGGCTTTTGCATCCGGCAAAAGCATAGTTGTTGATAGCGGTGAGCTTGCTGTGTAGTGTAAGAGTAGTGAGACTGGTACAGCCTGAGAATGTGTAGTAATTGATTTCGGTAAGAGTAGTTGGCAAGGATATATCCTTTAATTCGGTACAATTTTCAAAGGCTCCGATACCTACTGTTTTGACAGTCGAGGGGATGCTAATTTCTCGGAGTCCGCTGCAACCCGAAAAAGATTTATATCCTATTTCCCGAATATTTCCCGGTATTTTTATTTCGGTAAGGCTGATGCATTTGGAAAAAGTATAGTCGGATATACGTTGTAATTTCGATGGTATTTTCAGGGTATATAAACTTTTACAACCGGAAAAGGCATATTTTTCGAGATGTAGCAAAGAGTTGGGTAATTCTATATCATACAGATTGATACAGCCGGCGAATGCATACGCTCCGATGGATTTAAGTTTTTTGGGCAGGCGGACGGCTTGCAACCTTTCGCACCATCGAAATGCCGATGCCCCGATAGAATCGAGCGATACAGGGAGAATCACGGCCTCTAATTTTTCATGGCTGGAAATGGCATTATCCGGGAAGTAGTTGTTGGGCAGTACGACGCTTCCTACATCTAAGTAAAGTAATTCCGGCATTTGGTGGATATAGGAAATATCGCTATAATTTAGAGATCCTTTTACGGCTAATTTAGTAATACTGCCTCGTTGGCTCGGCGCGATGATTTCAGATAGGGAGCCCGGTTCATTGACAGAGATAGTAGTAATATCTTCCGGTTCGTCTTCTCCATGTGAACATGCCATTTGAGCCGAAAACAGAATGAATATGCCTATATGTAAGAACGCTTTTTTCATTGTGCGAATGGACGTTCAGTGCTGTATCGCTTTCATTCATCGAGGTCTTCATCGTCATTATCCTGATCTTGAAGCTCGCACATTTCCCGATATTCGTTCCATTCGGGGTCTTTCTCGGTATAGATGGTGAGAGGTAACGTTTCGAACGGAGCGAGAGTTTCGTTGAGCATACGTCCGAATGCAGGTATATTGCGGGTATAAAATACCCATGTGCGTTCGCCGTCTCCGGTATAGATTCCTGTGAAAATGGCCAGTTTATCTTTTTCCATAGCCTGTTTCAATACGGTCTGCACTTCTTCCATCAGTTTTCCGGTAGTCTCATTGGGCATGCCTTTACTATCGGCCTCGTATTTCCATGTGATTTCAACACGTTCTTTGAACTTGCCCGATTGAATGAACGGTTCTATCTCGGTACGTCCCGAAACGACAATCATGTGGTCACTGTTTTCGGCTTCGGCAATGGCCGAGAACCATACATCTCCTAATTTCATGCGTTGGAATTTTGTCGGTTACTTGTACAAAAGTAATTATAAAAGTGTGAATGGTGAAATTTATCGTCTGTTTGTAGAGGTGTGATGCAGAATATTTATGCGGGAATGATTTTTTCGTTTGCCTCTGTTCGTGTTATTTAATATCTTTGTTGTCACATTGTTCAAATACAATTGTTTGTATAGGCTTATGAAATATTTCTCTTCTTACTTATGCCTTATCATCTTGTCGATAACGATGGCCTCGTGCGACAAATTTTTTGGAGAGGAACTGACCGACTTGATTTTCGATCATGGAAAATTTGAAATGCCTGATAAGGCTCTGTTTATCGGGAATTCTTTGCTATTGGGTAATGGCGCTTTCGGAATGAATGCGACCGACTCGGCGAGCGATTATCATGCCGTTATCCAAAGAAAGTTTTTAAAAGCCAATCCAGCCTATACCGATACGAAATTATCGGGAGTTGATTTTGAGTCTTGTGAAAACCGGGCTCAACAGATGGATTGGTTGGATAATAGATTGTGCCCCGTGTTGAGCGACGATTTGGATTTGGTCGTTATACAGATTGGCGATAATGTAAATACATCGAGTAAAAGAGAAGCCTTCGAGCAAGGGGCAAAAGAGCTGATAGCAACCATAAAAGCCTATGCGCCTCGGGCTTGTATCGTGTGGATTTATGGCTGGTATGTATCGAATAGTGTCATCAAGTCTGTAAAAAATGCGTGTAAACAATATGCCGTGACCCTCGTAGCGATAGACGGCATTAACAAAGCCGGTAATCGCAGTTCGATAGGTACGGTTATCACCCGTGTGGACCCGACCTCTCAGTCCTTGAATTATACCCATTATACCGTGTTGTCGGATAATCGGTTACAAATAGATTTTAATGTCAGTGGAAAGAAATACAAAGCCATTGTGCAAACGGAAAGTTATAGCGATAATACCGAGGCTAAAACATTGACTTGGCAAGGATATGAAACGATAACTACCGATAAGGATATCGCTTCTCATCCGGGTAATGACGGGTTCGAGCAGATTGCACAACGATTTTTTGAGGTGTTGAATATAGATTAGATCATTATGATAGCAGTAGGGGTTGGTATATTGGTGGCTTTGGTTGCTACCGTGGTATTTTTTGTCGTGTATAATTCGAGTCGTAAAGGGTGGCAGCAGTCACTGACGGCACGCGAAAGCGAGGCGGCTGACTTGAAGGTACGCAACGGTGTGTTGGAGGCGCAGGTGAAAAGCTGTACGGCGCGGTTGGCCGAGGTACAGGCACAACTCGATTTTGCTAATCGGGAGCGAGAGAAACTCAACCGTGAGAAAGGCGATCTGCAAGCCCGTAATCAAATGCTTTCCGAAAATATGGAAGTTCAAAAGCAGGAAGTCCAACGTATCCGGCAAGAGATGAACAACGAGTTCAAGGTACTGGCTAACGAGATATTGCAGGAGAAATCGAAGAGTTTTTCCGAGATGAACCACGAACGTCTCGCCGAAATACTCAATCCCTTGAAAGAGCGTTTGGAGGGATTTAAAAAGACCGTGGAAGAAACTTATAATAATGAGGCTCGCGAACGGTTTTCGTTGAAAGAACAGATTAAAGAATTGGTAGAGAGAAGCGAATCCATAGGTGCGGAGGCAAAACAGCTGACCCATGCTTTGCGTGGAGATTCCAAAATACAGGGTGACTGGGGGGAGATGATATTGGAAAGTATTCTCGAAAAATCGGGACTTGAAAAAGATCGGGAATATTTCATACAGGAAACTTTGCGGGACGAAGAGGGACATACTATACAGGGCTCCGATGGGCGGAAGATGCGTCCTGATGTTATTATCCGTTATCCCGGTGGAGAAAATCATCAAATGGTGATCGACTCGAAAGTATCTCTCACGGCTTATGTCAATTACGTCAATGCGGAAGATGCCGACGAAGCTCGATTGGCATTGAAGCAGCATTTGGTATCGGTGAAGAAACATATAGACGAACTGGCCGGGAAGAGCTATCAAGATTATGTTGGAAAAGGCGATCATGTAATGATGTTTATTCCCAACGAGGCTGCCTATTTGGCTGCTATGCAGGCCGATCACGCTTTGTGGCAATATGCCTATGAAAAGAAAGTGCTTTTGTTGAGCCCGACGAATTTGATTGCCGCACTGAAACTCGTAGCCGATTTGTGGCAACGGGACAAGCAGACCCGCAATGCAATCGATATAGCCGAGGAGGGCGGAAAATTGTACGATAAGTTCGCCGGTTTTGTCGAGGATATGGAGAAGATTGGTAAATCGTTGAATACGACGGCTATGGCCTATACCGATGCCATGAAGAAACTGAAAACCGGCAACGGAAATCTGATAGGACGTGTAGAGAAACTTAAAGTCATGGGGGTGAAAGCGAAAAAGAATCTTCCGGCGGTGAATGAGGCGGAAGAGGAAAATTAGCTTTTTATGTTTGAATTTGGAATAGTTTTGAGGTCGTTCGACCGGAAAAGATTCGATTTGAAAAAATGAAAACAGTTTCTAAGAGCCTTTCATTGTCTGCTTTTCTTTCAAGTAAAGTTGATAGCTATTGATGCTGTTCTGCCAGATGATATATGATGCCGGGCCTATCGATGTGATAGGCGACAAATAAGTGAGTGCCAGCCAAATGGCAAGCACGGTGTTTTTCTGTCCCAATCCTTGCGCTCCTGAAATTTTATCGCCGTATCGTCCACCTAATTTTCGCCCTATATAAAATTGTCCTATACAAACGATCAAAGAGAGGAGGGCGATGGCGATTTCGAGAGGTATAGCTTCCCTCCCTTGTCCGATGATGAATGTGACCGCTTTGCCTACTACAAGAAAAAGCGAAACTGCCCACATGTAAAACGATAGAGATTGTCGCTTATTCAGTACCGTGTGGATTTTGGGTAGGCATTGTCGTAAGAGGATTGCCACTCCTAAGGGTAGGATAAGCAGTGGTAACACTTTACTGCATATAGTTAGGAAAGAGTCGAGGAAAGAGATGTCGGCATGTATTCCCATGAACGAAAAAATAATCGGCGATAAAATGGCCACAGCCATATTGCTGATTAGACTGTATGAAATTAGTGTCGGGACATTTCCTCCGAGCATTCCGGTAATGACGGGAGCGGCTGTCGCTGTGGGACAGAAAAGGCAGATGAAAGTTCCTTCCGCTATGATAGGATCCCAAAAATAAAGCGCACCGAATATGGTTAATCCACCGATAATCTGAACAGCGAGAAGCCAGCCGTGTAGAGGTTTTATATGTAGATCGTTCGGGGAAATTTTACAGTAGGTAACCAACAGCATAGCAAAAATAAGGATAGGGGCCAGAAGTGTAGCCCATCGGGCTGTAAGGTCGGGGAGTAAATATCCCGCCAAACTTCCGGTAGCCATTGCGACGGGTAGCATATAAGTTTTCGCTTTCTGAGTCATGGGGCAATCCCTTTTGAAAATTCGATGCAAAGATAGTGCAAATGAGGGCAAAAGCAAGCTCGCTTGACTTTGCCGAATGTAGCCTATTTCGCATCCTGCGCAAAGATGGTGCAAATGAGAGCAGAAACCAATTTATTTGGTTGCGTAGGGTTACAGTCTATTTTCATGTTTTTGTAGAAATCGCAATCTCGGTAAAAAGATTGAATAAAAATAGATTCATTCAATGATATATATTATTTTTACAAATAAATTATTTCATTACCTTAAAGAAAAAGTGATAGTTATGAGAAAAATTACGTTGTTAGTTCTTTTGTTCGCTGTGGTCGGGAATATAAAAGCTGCGCATTATGAATATATCCCTTTGGTGCGAGACGGTGTCGAGTGGGGATATTCCCAGCAATTATTCGGAAAGAGTTATTATCGAAATCTGATACAAGCCGATACCATTGTCAATGACATTGCGTATAAAAAGTTTTACACTTTTAAGTCTTGTTCGGAGACGGCCGATGAAAATTTGGCTTTTATCCGAGAATCCGGGAAACAGGTTTATATAACTTTTAATAAACTCCTTATGCCTGTCGAGAGTTTGTGTGATAGGGAATATCTTATTTATGATTTCGGCGTAAAGGAGGGTGAGACCATCACTCATTTCGATTGGATTACTCAGAAATCCGTATCTTCGACAATTAGTAAAATCGATACGGTAGAGATCGCCAATACACTTCGGCAGCGATTTTGGACGGGAGATAAGGTCTTGTGGATCGAAGGGATAGGAGTAGAAGACGGTGATTTGCTGCGCCCGGGTTGTTCTACCGATGTGAGTGGGTTGGATACTCAGGATAAATTGGTTTATGTCAAAGGTCCTGACGGTAACATCGAATATGAAACGTCGGATGCGGTGAATGATCCTTGTTATAGCGGAATTGAAGAGGTGGATAGAGATGATGATATAGTTATCATTCGAAATGGCAGAAATTTAGAGATTGCTGTGAATGATACAAAATTTCGAATGATCGAATTAGTCGATATTTCTGGTCGTATGGTTTGGTGTGAATACTTAGATGGTCGGGGGAAGATTGTTTTGTCGACAGCCGATTATCCCAGAGGAATTTATGTTATCGTATTGTCATCGAATGAAGATAGGATAACTCGTCGTGTTATATTTTAATTCCGGAGAAAATGAAAAGAGGGGTGATAGAACAATATCACCCCTCTTTTTGTGTTTCGAGCTTTATTTATTTTATCTCTTTGGCTAAATAGATGAGAGTGGGGAAGTGGTCGCTGTAACCATTCAGATAAACTCCCGCAGCATGGGTTCGCAAAGGATAACCCTTGTACTTGCCTTCTTTTTGTTTTAGGAAATCCCGGTTGAATACTTCCGACCGGATATATTTCAAGGTGGAGCGATCTTTTCCTAACAGGTTCCCCGAAATAATAATTTGGTCGAATAAGTTCCAAGAACCGTTATAAGCCAACGTGCCTATGCCTTTGTCGAACATTTCCCACATGGTATTGAAATATCCGCCAGCCTGAACTTCTTGTTGTTTCTTTTTGGCCCCTAATACGGTTTTGCAACTGCGGTTCGACGGGTCGTCGTTGAGGTCGCCCATAATGATGACTTTCGAGTCGGGGTCGGCCGCTAAAAGAGAGTCAGCCAAATGTTTGGTCAGTGCGGCAGCTGCTTCCCGTTTTGGGCTCGATTGTTTTTCTCCGCCGAGTCTTGAAGGCCAGTGGTTGACAATAAAGTGTACCCGTTCGCCAGCCAATATTCCCGAAACGACTAATTGGTCGCGAGTCCGTAGGTCGGGGAATTGAGGGGTATGAAGTCGTGCGCTACGGCTCGATTCGAGTGTAAATTGGTCTTTGTCATATATAAGACCCACATCGATTCCTCTAAAATCGGGAGAGTCGTAATGTACGATTCCATAGTTTCGTTTGGATAATTCGCCGGTATGAATCAAATCTTCCAATACTTGTTCGTTTTCTATTTCCGATACGCCGATAACGGCAGGTCCGTTTTTTAATTTGAACGGGCTGCTGTTGTCTGTGGCAAAATTGCTAATTGCATAAGCGAGGTTGTTGAGTTTATTCCGATATTTTAATCCGCCCCAACGGTACGACCCCGAAGGCGTAAATTCTTCGTCGTTCGTATTCGGCTGATTAATCGTGTCGAACAGGTTTTCAAGATTGTAGAATGCTACCGCATATATAGCGTATTGTTTCTTTTGTGCTTGTGTAACAGTCACTCCTGTCAAGAATACGGCTAATAGCAAGAATCCTATTTTTTTCATAGTTCGTGTGGAATTTTGTTTTTGAAATTTTCGACTTAAATTAAAATGTGGCGCAAGATAACTCTAATTTGACAAATAAGCGAAATTTTTTTAGGAATAAATCTCTATCGGTAGGAAGAAATGCGTTTAAAGACATCTTTCCGTGTGCGACGTTCGTAAGAATCATATTATATCATTAGCTCTAATGTTTATGATGGAGATAATGTATTAGGACGATGGGTGAGATATGATTTAGCAGTTGTCGTTTAGAAAGGTATTTTTAACATAGTGATAGGTTTAATAACTTGAAAGTTAGCTTATTTCCCAAAATTTCTTGCATTTTGTCCGATAATTAACATTTTATATAGGGTTACAATTTAACACGATTGTAATAAATATTCCCAACGTAGAAGTTTGTATAATGGAAAATAATCTTTTAATTTGCAAATTCCTTTTCTGCCCCTTGATAAAAGGGGGAATAGGGTTGTAAACATAAACACAGTTATAATTAAACCTTTTGATGTAATGAATCGTAAACTATGGTTATTAATGACATGGCTTCTTGTCGTACCGGCTTTTGTTCAGGCCGCATCAGTAAGAGGCGTTGTCGTTGACTATGAAACAAACAAACCTATTGCGAATGTAAAAGTTGCGATACGGAACGTGTCGGCTGTTACGGATTTTGACGGAAATTTTGAGTTGAAGAAAGTTAGGGCAGGGTCTGTGGTTGTTGTATTTACGGCGGCTGATTATAAGGCTTATTCTGTCGACTTTGTGGTAAATGACGGCGTAAATACCTTGAATGCTTCTTTGCAACCTAAGAAAGTAGACAATACACTCAATCAACAGGCTCTCGAAGATAATATTTTCGAGCTCGACGAGTCGGCGATAGACGACGAGGGCAGTGCCGCATCTCAATCGGCATCCTATCTGTCCGGCGCTGCCGACGATGTTTATTTGCAAGCAGCCAGTTATTCATATAGCCCTATGCGTTTTAATGTGCGGGGATATGAACAACGGGAATCTTCTACCTATATAAACGGACTTAACTTTAATGATTTGGAACGCGGTCGTTTCAACTATTCGAGTCTCGGTGGATTGAACAATGCCATGAGAAATAAAGATGCCGTGAATGGTCTTGAAATGCCGGGATATGCTTACGGTTCTTTGGGAGGAACGACGAACATCAACACGCGGGCAACCAACTATGCAGCAGGTACGAATGTAAATGCCGCTTACACGAATCGTGCTTATAAATTGCGCGGACAGGCTATCTACTCGACCGGTATTATGGACAATGGTTGGGCTTTTACTGGGTCGGTCGTTTATCGTTGGGCCGACGAGGGACGCACGGAAGGAACCTTTTACAACTCTTTCGGCTATTTCCTTGCTGCCGAGAAAGTATTGGGCGACCATCGATTTGCCTTGACGACGTTCGGTGCACCGACCAAACGGGCACAGTCGGCTGCCGTTTCACAGGAGGTTTACGATTATCGGGGAATTTATTACAATCCTTATTGGGGATACCAAGACGGAGAAAAGCGTAATTCCCGCATTGTCCACAGCTATGACCCTACGGCAATTTTTAATTGGGACTGGAAAATCGACGATGAGAGCAAATTGTCTGCCGGTGTAGGATTCCATTACAGCCAATATAGTAATTCGGCGATAGCTTTTTATAACGCTCCCGATCCCCGTCCCGATTATTACCGTAATTTGCCCAGCTGGCAATATTATCAGTTGGCAGTAGATGGTCCCGACGATATTTATAATGCCTATTACAAAGAGGTGAATAAGGGATTGGCCAATCAGATTGCCGATTTATGGAGAGCCGGCGATCCTAACGTTACCCAGATTAATTGGAATGCGATGTATAGCGCGAACTATACCAACAATGCCATTAATCCCAACGGAAGTGCCAAGTATATTTTGGAGCGTCGTCACAACAACTTGATGGAAATACCTTTGAACTTTTTGTACACCAATCAGTTGAATAGCGAACTCAAATTGACGGCCGGTATCGAAGCCAAGTATGCGAAAGGAATGCACTACAAAACCGTCGATGACTTGTTAGGGGCTAATCAGTGGATCGATATAGACCAGTTTGCCGAGCGTGACTTTACCGACAATCAGGACATTATCCAGAATGATTTGGACGATCCGAACCGAGCTGTTTATAAAGGTGATAAGTTCGGATATAATTACAATATGCATGTTATCAATGCTTCGGCATTTATACAGAACGATTGGAAATTACCCTTGTTCGATATCTATTATGCCGCACGTTTATCCTATACCTCTTTCCAACGTGAAGGTTTGATGAGAAACGGTCGTGCCGAGGTTATAGGAGCTAAGTCTAAGGGCTTCGGTAAACAGATGTATTTTATAGATCCCAGTATCAAGGCCGGTATCGTATATAAGATAGACGGACATAATCGTTTGTCGTTAAATGCTTTGGCGGAATCTCGGGCTCCGTTGGCCGGTTATGCCTATGTAGCGCCTCGTATTAAAGATACTCGTATCAGAGGTTTGAAATCGGAGAAAGTATTCTCGGCCGATTTGACCTATCAATTGAATACATCGATTGTAAAAGGTCGGGTAACAGGATTCTTCACGGAATTCCGCGATGGCGTAGAAAGTACGGGATATTATCACGATGAGTTCCGCACGTATGTAAATCATACATTGTCGGGTGTGAATAAACGTCACTTTGGTGTCGAGGCCGGTGTGAGCGTGAAGTTGAACAGCAGCTTCACCATATCGGCGGCAGGAACGTATGGCAGCTACAAATATACCAACGATTGTATGGGAACGATGAGCGCCGAGAACGGTATGAATCTCTTTACCGAACAATTGCCGGTTATAGTCGACGGGCGGGCTGCTTCGACCGATTATACCGAAAAAGTTTACACCGAAGGTCTTCATGTGAGCAACGGTCCTCAGTTGGCCGCAAGCATTACGCTGGATTATTTTCACCCGAAGATGTGGTTTGCCGACATAACGCTTTCTTACTTCGATAACAATTACCTCGATTTCTCACCGTCGCGTTTCACGCACATGAATATGTATGGCGGAAAATATCCCAATGAAGTAGGATTGGAGCAGAACTACAACGGTTATCGCATTATCGGTATCGATAAGAATGGTCAAACTTCTATGGTTTGGAGTTTTGATCAAAAGACCGGTAAACCGGTTCTTGTTAGAGACTATACCGGGAATAAAGGTTCCGATATCGTTAAGTACTACAATCAGAAGGAGATGATCGGTTCGCAGGAGAAACTTAAAGGCGGGTTCTTACTCGATGCTTCGGTAGGTAAATTGATTTATCTCAACAATCGTAAGCAACAGTTGAATATCAACCTTAGCTTCAATAATATTCTCAATAATACCAGCATGATTACCGGCGGTTATCAACAAGGTCGTGTCAGCCGGGATAACAAGAGTGTAACCAAAGATATACAATCGGTGGACAAATTCCCCAATAAATATTATTATGCTTGGGGCTTCAATATGTTTATCAATGTCGGTTTCAAATTTTAATAAATCGTTTAGAGTATGAGACAATTAAAATATATCGGTGTCGTATTTGCAGCTCTTATGCTGTTTACGGCGTGTGAAAAAGAATTCGATGCCATTCCCGAAGATTTTGCTACGGTTCCCGAGGGCAGCGATGAGGCTTGGCCCCAGACGGTAACTATTAAAGACCTTATCGAAAATTTCGATACGAAAGAGGGCCTGTTTACAATCGATACGATCGATTCTCCCAACGATATCATCGTTAGAGGTCGGATTATTACCGATGACCGTGCGGGCAACGTATATAAATATTTCGTTATACAAAGTCTGGACGATGACCATACTTGTTTGAAAGTTTCGGTCGATGCCGGCAGTCTTTCGGGTATGTTGCCGTTGGGACAAGTGGTAGCTATTCGCTGTAACGGACTGGTTTTGGGACGTTATGCGGCAGCACCCCAGTTGGGAGTACGCGGATATCGCAACGACAACAAGATTCGTGAAGAGCCCGGTCGTATCCCTTATACGCTGGCGATGAAACATATCCAGAAGATAGGAACTCCCGATCCTTCTAAAATAGTTGTGGAAGAAAAGACTTTGAAAGAGATCACCGAAATGGACAAGTATGGTTATTTCAAAATCGTAAAGATTAAAGATGTCTATTTTACAGGATACGATTCCGATGGAAAGAAATTGAACGATGAGATTCTTCCGTTCCCGTCGGACGGAAAGAATGTGACGGCCGCTTTGGCGAAGTACGCTTTGAATCCTACGTTTGCTCCTGCGACTTACGATAACAATAAAAAATATAATATCGGGTTCCCTCGCTCCCGGGAGATTGCCGATGATAGTGGCAATACGGTAGATGTGTATATTTCTACCAGTGAGTATGCCCGGTTTGCCGATCGTCGTATTCCTACCCCCGATAGCGGCAATAAAGGAGAAATTACTGCAATTGTAGGGTGGTTCCAAGATAACGAGGCCTATGACGGAACTTGGCAGTTGACCGTACGGTCGCTGGATACGCCGTTTGCCGATCTCAAAGGATTCGATTTTCCTCAATAGGGTGAGTCGGGCGCAAAATCAAATGAAATTGGTTATGCTGAGGAACAATCTATTTTTGCATGAATCGTAATAATATTTTTAACCCCAAATAAATTTTAATATGAAAAAGATGAGAAAATTTGCATGGATTTTTATGGCAGCTATGACAGTTGCAGGATTCTCCGCTTGTTCGAACAGTGAAGACGAGGATTTGCCTACGGGTGGCGATGGAGGTGAGGGAGGAAACCCTAGTACTCCGTCGGTTGTTGTGAAAGATACGATCTATCAGTTCAACAATATCGAAGCAGACTTTACTCCAATCAATGAGTTGTGCCCGGGTTGGACTCACGAGATTATTTCCCCGTCTGACGATGACCGTACATGGCAAAGCAAGATTTTTACAAATAAGACCGATAACTCGGTAGATAAATATATTCAGGCTACCGCTCACGATAGCACAGATAAGAATGCCGGTTGGGCTTATGACTGGTGGATGATTTCTCCGGCTCTGAATGTAAAGGATGCGGCTAAAAAAATCTTCTCTTTTTATAGTGAAGGTGCATATTGGCAAGCATCTACTAAATTGGAAATTTATGTGTTGAATGAGCCTAAATCTACCGCTTCGAGTAAGGAAAAACTTGATGTGAAGATTGCTACTTCTGCCGATGGCGATTATAAATGGGTGGCTTCCGGCGATATCAGCTTGGAAGGCAAAGGAGATATCGTTTATATCGGGTTCCATTATACGGCCGAAGGGGG
>ULXT01023238.1_pt1 | contig 16098 bp, 16 predicted proteins | sample 1961571 | NCBI WGS metagenome assembly ULXT01 (sample SAMEA4835846, study PRJEB28245) | human gut metagenome | biome: gut microbiome; material: fecal sample | place: Denmark | collected 2008
AAGTTGAATTTGAAGCAAGACTCCGTTTCGTGTTTCGTGTCGAACGAGGGCTCGAAATAGTCCATTTGGCGCGTCGTTGGCGCCGAGTAATAGTACCAGTCGTCTATATCCGGCCAATCGCCCAAGTCGATTGTTTCATAACGCACGAGGTCGAAACCGATGCCCGCGAGCGGGTAGACGTTGATCTTGGGGTGGACGTGAAACACATAGTGTGCGTTGGCGCTGATGTCCAGCATACCGCTGCCGCCGAAGTAGTACGTCAGCGAGGGCTCTATGCGCCAGTGGTCTGTGAATCCGTAGCGAAACTTCGCTCCGAGGCTGGCGTTCCTGGCGTTGGTGCCGTAGTTTACATTGATGCCCACAGCCTTGTCACCTTTTTGGGCGAAAGCGCACAGCCCGACGAGGGCGGCACAAACGGTGATAAATAGCTTTTTCATGATTGCTTGTGATGTTTTTGCGTTTAGTCGTTGTACCTGTTTTGTTAAGTCCTTTGCTGGGTTTGGACAACAAAGAAGCGTGGACTTATGACTTCGTCTACGCTTTCAGAGGCATCGCCAAACGCCGTTGCAACCATATACGAGTAAAAGCCCACGCCTGCGGCGTGAGCATCAACTTTTACTCTTGGTTGCTTCATTGAATTTGGCGAATTTTCTGAAAGCAAGAATAAAGCTAACGCTTCTATGTCAAATGTCCTTGTTTCTGTCGTGCTACATAGGCGGTCTGTTTGAGGTAATGTCATGGCAAAGGTAAGAAATTCTAAGTTCCTAAAACAAGTTCCTGCCATATATTTCAGTCTCTCGCCGGATGGAGCAAGGTGAGACAACGAGGGCGGCACAAACTTTTGCGCTTTTGCTTGTCCTGCTGCGCGAAGTTGCCTATATTCGCGGATGGCGGGCTATGAATGCCCGCGTGGCCGTCTTCGTGCCCGTGGAGGTAGACGGCGGACGGGGAGCGGTGGCCGTGTTTTTCGACGCCGCACACAGATTAGTCGACAACCATCAAGCACACAGAAAGGCACATGAAAAAGAGAAACTACCTGCTTGCCGTCGTGGCCGCCACGCTGTTTGTGGTCACGGGGTGGAGCAATTGTGGAAACAAGACCGAGCTGCCCGCGCCCGGGACGCCCGCTGTCGAGGCGCAGGCTGTGTCCCGCCCTGCGGCCAAGGCGGAACGGACAGAAACGACGGCCAAAACCTCGGAGAACATGCCGGGGCGCGACTACGTGGAGCCGGCCAGTACGGGCAAGAACATGTCGCAGCAACTGCTTAGGCGCACGGCCTATTCGACGTCGTACAACAAAACAACGCGGACGCCCAACTGGGTAGGCTGGGTCTTGACGGCGGCGCACACCGACGGTCACTATGGACGCAAGGGACACAAGTTTGCCGAGGACACCGACGTGCCCGCCCCGCGCGCCACGTATGACGACATCCGTGAGGGTGAGTGCGGTTATCAGCGGGGGCACATGTGTCCGGCTGGTGACAATAAATGGTCCTACAAGGCTCAGGAGGAGGCTTTCCTGATGACGAATATCTGCCCGCAGAATGGCGACCTGAACCAACGCGACTGGAAATACCTTGAAGAGGCCTGCCGTGACTGGGCCGAGCGATACGGGAAGGTATATATCGTAGCCGGTCCCGTTTTCACCACCCGTCCGCACAGGACGGTGGGCGAGCACAAGGTGGCAGTTCCCGATGCGTTCTTCAAGGTTGTTCTGGCTTTTGACGGCACAGACCCTATGGCCATCGGTTTCCTTTATGCCAACGCTTCCGGTCATCACGACATAGCTTACTACGCTCGGCCGATTGACGAGATTGAACGCCTCACGCATTTTGACTTCTTCCGCCAGCTTCCCGACAGTATAGAGAATCGCGTGGAGGCCGAATGCGACCCACGGGCGTGGGGCATGGACTGAGGTCGGGGGACATGCCCCACGCCCATGTGGCGCAAGAAACAACACCGGAGCGGGGTGTGGAGAACTGACTTCCCACACCCCGCTCCGGTGTTTTGGGACCTTTCGGACGATTTTGTGCGTTATCCTCCCTGCAGGCGACGGCGCACAAAGCCGATGAAGCGTTCGATGCCGTCCATCATGCGCGACGTGGGGCAAGCCAGGTTCCAGCGCATGAATCCGTTGCCGGCCTCGCCGTACATCTTGCCAGAGTTCAGCCACAATCCGGTTTCGGCTTTCAGTTCTTCTTCGAGCGTGTCCGAATCCATGTGCAGGGCCGAACAGTCCATCCATGCCAGGTAAGTGCCTTCAAGTTCGACCACAGGGAACTCGGGTAGCAGCTCCGTGCACGATTCGCGGAATCTTTCGTAATTGCCACGCAGGTAGGCGAGCAGTTGTGTGAGCCACTCTTCTCCTTCTTCGTAGGCCGCAATGAGGCCGGTCACGCCGAACGGGTTGACATCGCACACCTCGTTGATGTTGATGGCTCGATCAATGCGTCGGCGCAGCGAGGCGTCGGCGGCAAAGATGTTGGCAATTTGCAGTCCGGCGATGTTGAACGACTTGCTCGGCGACATGCACGTGACGGAATGCCTGGCAAATTCGTCGGACAGGGAGGCAAAGGGGATGTGCTTGTGTCCCGGATAGACGAGGTCGCAGTGGATTTCGTCCGACACGACGAGCACGTCGTGACGCAGGCAAATTTCGCCCACGCGCGTCAGTTCCTCACGCGTCCAGACGCGTCCGGCCGGATTGTGCGGGCTGCACAGGAGCATCAGTTTCACGTTCGGATCGGCGGCTTTGGCTTCAAGGTCGTCAAAGTTGATGTGATAGGTTTTTCCGTCGTAAAGCAGGTGGTTTTCTGCCAGCCCGCAGCCGTTATTACGGATGGATGAGAAGAAGCAGTTGTAAACGGGTGTTTGGACGAGCACCTTGTCGCCGGGTTCCGTCGTGGCTTTGATGATGGCGGACAAGGCCGGTACAACTCCCGAGGTGTAGATGATTTCTTCCCGTTTCACCGTCCATCCATGCCGGCGGGCCATCCAGTTGATGGTGGCGTCGTAGTAGGCGTCGGGCACGCGGGTGTAGCCGAACACACCGTGGGCTACGCGCCGTTGGAGGGCATCGGTGATAGCGGGTGCTGTGCGGAAATCCATATCGGCCACCCACATGGGGAGAACGTTGTCGTCTGAGGCCGAGTCCCATTTGTAAGAGCCCGTTCCCCGGCGGTCAATGAGTTCGTCGAAGTTGTATGTGGTCATTGTCGGGCGGCGTTGTCTTGTTCTTGTGTGCTGATTATGCAGTCAGCGGGTGCCTTGATGTTTTCGTCGAGGATGATTTCTCCGTAGCTTTGGGCTGTGATATGTCCGCTACGTGGGTTCTTCACGCTGTGTACCGGGCTGTTGATGGTGGCCTCCACCGTACTGTATTCAAAGGCCAGGTCGGCGTCGTCGGCCATCGTGCAGTTCTCCATGACGAGGTCGTGGGCGTAGCATAGCGGCTGTGTACCCGAGATCTTGCAGTTGACGAGGCGCAGGTGGTGCGAGTGCCAGCCGAGGTATTCGCCGGTCAATTCAGAGTCATAGACGGTGACGTTCTCCGTGTTCCAGAAAGCGTCTTTCGAGTCGATGACGGCATTGCGGATTTCCACGTTCTTACAGTATTGGAACGAATAGTTACCTTGTTGCCTGTAATTGCGGATGCGGATGTTCTCGCTGTGCATGAAAAGGTAGTCGGCGTGTTCCACCTCGACGTGGTCGAGGCCCACGTTACGGCACATCCAAAGGGTTTCCTGCGCATCGGGGATGCGCACGTTGTGCAGGCGGATGCCGTCCATTTCGCGGAACATCTTGGGCGCTTCAACGAGCGTGTCGCTCATTTCGAGATTGCGGGAATACCACAGGGCGGCGCGTGCCCCTTCGGTAAAAAGGCAATTTTTCACGACGAAGCCGTCGTTGTGCCAGAACGGATACTTGCCTTCAAAGCGGCAGTTGACAGCTTCAATATGGCTGCATTCTTTCAGCGCCGATTCGCCGGCGTGAATGGTGACATGGTCGAGATAGAGGTCGTGTGAGGCGAAGAGCGGTCGTTCGCCTCCGAATTCTGTGTTTTTTATTGTTTTCATCGTTTTTGGTTTAAGTTCTTTGTTTCGGCCTCAGACGGGAGTTCGCTTTTCAGTTCCTCCATGTGGGGGACATTCATACTGCCAGACTTCTGTCGGAGATAGCGTTTCTGGTTGCAAAGGTAAGTCTGTGTATCCGGAAGAAGGCTAACTATATTCCGGTCAGTATGCCCTTAATTACAGTTTTTTCAACCATCGTTCACGCCGTAACCGAATAAGAAAAATCATACCGCGGAAGCATAGTTCCAGACACATGGCGAGCCATACGCCGCGTAGCCCCATGGTCGGAGCGAGCACGGCCGCTAATGTGAGGCGCACGAGCCAGATGCTTATCAGGTTCATCGAGGCTGGAATGAGCGTGTCGCCGGCCCCGACGAAGACACCGTAGGTCACGATGGAGGCGGCAAACATCGGTTCGGCAAAGGCCTCTATGCGTAAAACCGCAACACCCAATTCGCGCACTTCGGCATCGGGTGTCATAATCCCTATCATGTAGGGCGCGCCTGCGTACATGGCGATGCCCATCACCGTCATGACCAACATGCCCGTACCCACCGTGATGTAAGCAAAACGGCGGGCAAGCTCTTTGCGGCGGGCGCCTATGCTCTGTCCCACGAGGGTAGTTGCCGCGTCAGAGATGCCGTATCCGGGCATGTAACAAAGGCTTTCGGCCGTAATGGCAAAGGCATTGGCCGCGATGGCGTAATTGCCGAGAGGGGCGACAATGACTGTCGTCATAATCTGCGCCCCGCACATCATGATGCGTTCGGCTCCCATCGGCAGTCCGATGTGCAGTGCTTTTTTCAGACAGGCGGCGGTCGGGCGGAAACTGCCCCTCCGGCCGACGAGCCGAAGCTCCGGCGAGCGGACGCAGAGAGAGAACTGCATGATGAATGCCGTGACAACGAGGGCCAGGGCTGTGCCCAACGCTGCGCCCGTTACGCCAAGTCCAGCGCCCGGAACGACTATCGCAGTGTTCAGAACGTGATATGTGCGTGTGGGGAAAATGAGAAACATATTGAATATCACGTCGAGCAAACACATCTGCATGTTTAGCAGGCTGGGCACGTACATGTTGCCGCTGCTGCGGAGCATGGCGCTGCCTAATACGTTGAGTTGGAAAAAAGGCAGTGACAGGGCGAAGATGGCGAAATAAGACGCGGCATCGGCATGGATGTCAGGCCCGCCGCCGAGCCAGCCGGGCAGGCGGCTGCTGACGGCATATCCTAACGCGGCCAGTGTCAGGCTGAAACAGAGGGTGACCAGGAGGGACTGGCGTAAAACGGACCGTGCCCCGTCGATATTCTTTGCTCCTAAAAGATGAGCTACTTGCACGGCAAATCCTGTGGAGGCTGCCGAGCATACTCCCATGAACAGCCAAGTTGTGGTGGACACCAGTCCAATGGATGCAGAGGCATCGGCGCCAAGGCTTCCGACCATGGAGGCGTCGATATATTGCATCGTGATGGACGAAATCTGGGCCATGATTGACGGCAAGCTCAGTTGGGCCGTCAGGTAAAATTGTTGTCTGACGGTCATGGGAGCTCCGTTGCGTATGCGCAAAAGAAGTGCGCTGTTGTTCAGCTTGGCTTTCATCCGATGTTGTTTTCTCAATTGGACGAGGAGGTGGCCGGGCGGGGGCTAAACTGTCTCGTTTCCGTTTGGCGTCGCAAATTTACACATTCTGCCCCCATCGTGATGTGTATCGGTTACGGAGAATATAACCCGAATTACAGCAGGAGGGGAATTGGAGGCGGATATGGATAAGTAGGGAGAACAGGCCATGCACGTATCCCCAGTGTGCGGGAGCAGGGACGATGAGGAGATTCCATGGCCGGGGAGAAGCGACAGCAAGAACGGTCTCATGATTTGCGGGACCGTCCTTGCCCTTGATGTGGATGTTTTGAGAGAGGTGTGCCGTTCCTCTCCTGTCCGGAATCCTGTGCCGGTGTCAGAAACGGGCAGCTACCTGTATGTCGAAAGTACTGTAATTGCGGCCAACCGAGGCGCTCCGGTCGTTTGTGAACGAGTAGTTGGCCTGAAAGATGAGATGATGGCCTAAATAATAGTTGGCTGCAAGCGCATAAATGGTTTTCAAGGAATTCCAATGTTTGTTTTCGCGGTAGCAGTCATATCGACCGAAAAGTTTGAAGTCTTTACAGACAGGTGCTCCCAGCTGGATGTACCATGCGTCACTGCGGTTTGCGCTGTGGATGTTTGTCGGGTTCTTTCCTTTCGATGCCAGGTATTCACCCCGCGTGCTCCACGCGCCGTTGTCATACATGTATCCGACTCCCCAGCGTTTGCGTTCGACACTTTTCAAGTCGGTGCCGTCACCCTTATAACTGTCGTTTGTGTATTTGCCATTCCATCCGAACCCACCGACAGACAGGCCCTTGACGGGAGAAAGCCAAAGGCCGCCGATGAGATCCTTGAAGTTGTCCTTGTCGGTATGATTTATTCCTTGGCCGTTGAATACGCCGATTTGGTAATGTAACCACGTGTGGTTGTCTGCCGCATGAAAGAGGTCGCCCTGCAGTTGTGCTCCCACGTCCCGCCCTGAACATTTATGTCCGTCGACACGGTCGTTGATTGAAGCCAGTTTCAGTGTGGCCTGGGAGTAGTTGCCCAAACCGACATCAAGCGGGCTCATAGGGTTCTCGAAGCCAATGGGACGCTTGAACTGGCCCAACTTAACGCGTAGGAAGTCAAACTTTTGCCATTCGACAAATGCGTCCATAATGCGCGGTCCATTGTCTTTTGACGGCATACCGTTGATTTCTACTTGCAGGCGATAATAAAAGTCCTTGAAGCAGTAGCCGGACGCACTCAGACGGACGAAGCGGAGATCGAAAGTGCTGTTGCTCTCTTTACCGTCCTGATTGTCGATGCTGTATTTACCGATGATGTAACCGCTGAATTTGATGCTGGGGTCGAAGGCTTTCCAGAGTTTTGTGGAAGTCTTAGGCGACGCTTCGGGTGTGGCCTGTGATAGACTGTCGGACGCGATTCCATGCGCCGGAAGCAAAGAGGTACAGGTCGCAAAGAACGTTAAAAGCAAGGCTTTCTTACTCATTTTTTCTGTACTGTTGGTAAAATCTATGCAAAAGTAATAATTAATTCTCGGTGATACGTGAAGAATAGCTAACTTTGCACGTATGAATTTGTTATTTAACCGTTTAAGACGGTGGTGCTTCCTATTGTTATGTCTGGCAGGCGGAGTGCTGTCCCCTTTGTTTGCGCAAGAAAAAAACGAGGCGCTCGTTCAGTGGGGCGATTCGGTTCGGGTGTCGTCAGACACGCTACGTCCGAAGAGGAGCGTCGTAGGAAAAGTGCTGGACTACTTTCGCAATCCGGGGGAAGACACTGACAAAAACTTCAGTTTTGGCGTATTGCCCGGGCCGCACTATTCTTCGACGGTCGGGTTTGGTCTTGGCGTTGTCGCCACGGGACTTTATTCGATGGACCGTTCTGATTCGTTGTTGACGAAATCGAACGTTTCGCTCTATGGCGACGTGTCGACAAAAGGATTCCTCATGGTAGGGGTGAGAGGAAACAACATTTTTCCCAACGAGCGTTTCCGGTTGGACTATCGCCTTTACGTCTACACGTTTCCCACTAAGTTCTACGGCATCGGTTACGAGCAAGGCAACAACGATAGCAATCAAGCCGATTTCCGCCGGTTGAAATTTGATGCGATGGCGCGCTTCATGTTTAATGTGGCCCCCGATTTGTTCGTCGGACCGACTTTGAATTTCCAGTTTATCCGTGCCACGGAAATGGATCCGTTGGGTGAGCAGTTTATCGGAGGCCAACGGAAAACGGTTCACGCTCTCACGCCGGGCATTTCCTTTACTTATGATTCGCGCGACTTTATCCTGAATGCAAAGAAAGGGTGGTTTCTGCAATTGGACCAGACGTTTACGCCCAAATGGCTGGGTAACACATACAGTTTTTCGACGACGGATTTTGCGGTCAGCACGTATGTGCCTGTCTGGAAAGGCGGTACGTTTGCGGTGGAGTTGCATGGTCGGTTTAACTATGGCGATGTGCCGTGGAGCCTGATGGCAGAAATGGGGGGAAGCAATCGCATGCGCGGCTATTACGAAGGGCGTTATCGCGACCGCAATATCATTGAAGGACAAATGGAGTTGCGTCAGCATATTGCAGGCCGTCACGGAGCGGTTCTCTGGGCTGGTACGGCGCAGGTCTTCCCTGAGGCTTCAGCGTTGCGTTGGACACGTTTCCTCCCGAACTTCGGCATCGGATACCGATGGGCTTTCCGTCCGGGGATAAACATACGCCTGGATTACGGTTTTACCCGAAACGGCGGAGGTTTCCTCTTTAATATCAACGAAGCGTTTTGACGGAAAAGAATCAGAATCTATATAAAAACAAAAAGAGTTATATCAATGAAAGCAAAATGTCTTGTCACGGCTGCAATGGCCGCAGCGTTTGTTTCCTTAGGTACAGCCTATGCCGGGAAACCGGAAATTGGGCAGGCTGAAGAGGTTGAAGAACTTGATTTGACGAACGCGCGTGAGGAGTATATCAAGTTCGGCAATTTCGACCAGTGGCTTGTTCGTAACGTGAAGGAGAGTGGGATTATCGGTGGAAAAACGAAGACTCTCTACGAAATTGCGCCTAACGCGACTTGGAACAATAATAATGCTTATCACGGTTCGGGGGGGTCGCCCTGGGCCACCTCAAATGTCTTGGCCAAGGTTGCGGGCATCACAAAAACGAATACATCTGTTTATCGGGAAGCCCGTCCGGGGCACGGGTATTGTGCTAAACTTTCGACGCATGAGGAGAAATGTGTTGTGCTCGGTATCGTCAATATCAAGGTCTTGGCAGCCGGTTCCATATATCTCGGACGGACGCAAGAGCCCATCACGAGTACCTCGAACCCTATGAGCAAGTTGGACGCTGGAATCCGTTTCAACCGTCGGCCCAAAGCCATCCGCTTCGACTATAAAGTGAAACTTTCGGGTCAGCCCAATCGTGTTCGTCAGACGGGCTTCGGAAAGGCCAAGAAGGTCGACGGAATGGACATGGCCGATTGTATTTTATATTTGCAGAAGCGCTGGGAAGATAAAGACGGAAACATTTATGCACATCGCGTCGGCACGATGGTCGTCCGTTTTAACAAATCGACGAATTGGGTGAACAATGCAACTTTCACCATCAACTATGGTGATATAACGAAGCAGAAGTATTATCGTTCGTATATGGGGCTGACAAGTGGTGACGTCGTAAAGTATGCGCGCAACAGCAAGGGCAAGATTGTGCCTATCAAAGAGGTGGGCTGGGGCGCTGCCAATGAAACTCCGACGCACCTTGTATTACAGTTTGACTCCTCGCACGGCGGAGCATATGTCGGCAGTGTGGGAAATACACTTTGGGTAGATAACGTCCGGTTGGTATATTAGCTAATAAAAGGTTGATTAGTCAGCCTCACGCGACCGGAACTGATGAAAAGTCTGTTCCGGTCGCGTGCTTTATGTGGTGATTGTCTTTTCGCGTGATGTCATTCTTCCACACAAGTGAAAACAAAGGAAGAAAGAAACCGGTAGAAAACCGTATAAGGAGTACGTCCGATGTAAGCACGTATGTTCCCGCCCGAAAGCATAGGGGAGAAGGGCATGATGTGGATGTCTTTGAGTGTAAGCCGGGGGACTTCGCTGATTTTGAACAGACTCTCCTTGGCGCTCCACAATATGGTGTAGGCTTCCGGCGGCAAGTTTGCGTCCGCTGACAAGTCAGCGGGGGAAACGAACATGTCGCGTAGTGTGTAGGGACGCTCCGACAGGCGTTCGATGTCTATTCCAACGGCTTCCTTATCAGAAAGGGCGATGCATACGCGGCCTTTGCTGTGCGTGATGCTAAACGATTTTTTTGAACCTTGTAGGAAGGGGCGGCCGTTGGGCTGGTAGCAGATGGCGGGCGGAGCCGCATGGCCTTTGTAGGCAAGATGTAGCAGCAGGCGCGTGGAAAGCCATTCGTCCCGGCGAGTTTGGCTGGCAAATTTCTGTTCGCCTTCCTTGATGATGTTGTCGGGAAGATACGTGCTGATGTGGGGGCACAGGTCGGCAGTCTCTCCCCATATAATACGGGTTGTGCCTATCTCAAATTCATGAAACAGGCACAATGGGCGTCCGGGTTTTGCCATTCGTTGATGCATCACAGACCTAATTGTATGTGGACCGCTTGGGGCCATACGGTTGCGTTCAGAAGGGATAATCCTTGGGTGTGTTGGATGGATTGGCCGGACCTGGGCCGTGGGGAGAAACCGCGGGCTGGGAGGTTTGAGTAGTCTTGGACATTAGTTCCAGTTTGTCTGCCCATATTTCAAGTGCATCACGTTGTTTGCCGTTTTTGTCTACGTAGCTACGTGTGCGGATTTGGCCTTCGATGAATATCTTGTCTCCTTTCCTGACGAACTGTTCGACGGTTTGGGCCAAGCCGCGCCACAATATCACCGTATGCCACTCGGTACGGTCAGGGACTTGTGTCCCGTTAGGTAACTTGTAACCTCTTTCTGTCGTTGCCAAGCGGACTTGTGCGACGGCAACCCCATTGTCTATGTACCTCACGTCGGGATCGCGTCCGACGTTGCCGATGAGCAATACTTTGTTGAGTGACATGACAGTAAGCAATAAAAGATGATTGGGCGGTTAGCGGATGCGGTCGGCCGCACGGACTTTTTCTTCGTCGCTTTTTATAGCTTTTCGGGCAAGGATGACGGCCAGCATGGCGAAGAGAGGAAGAGCGACATATATCGTCGGCGTAAATCCAGAGGCCAAGCTGCGCGAAATAGTGAAGCCATAGGCGATATAGGCGGCGTAATAAAGAATGTAAGCCGCGATAGATGTCGTGCAGAGACGTACTTGCAACTTCCGGTTATGATACTTGAAAATGCAGAATACCGGCACGATGAAACTGGCCAGTGCGAATATCAGGATGCCCCAAGGCAGTGAGGGAATGTCAACTCCAGCCTGTGCTGGGCTGAGATCAGAGATGGCTGTGGTGTACATGACCCAAGTGCCTGTGCCCCCCGAGAAGTAGGCCAAAGGGACAAAGAAGGCAATGGCTGACAGAATGCCAGCCAACAAGAGGTATACGCTTTGGATTCGCTGTATCATAATGAGGACTGTCCGATTTTTTCCTTGTCTTTCGCCGGATTGCGGTAGTAAATCCGACCATGTAAGAATTCGTCAGCAGCGATGAGCGTGGGTTTCGGAAGCTTTTCGTAGTAGCGTGAAATCTCGATCTGCTCACGGTTTTCGAAGGTCTCTTCGAGATTGTCGTTGCTGGACGCAAACTCTTTCAGCTTTTTCGACAGATCTTCCTTCATCTGCATGGCAATCTGATTGGCGCGTTTTGACATGATGACAACGCTTTCGTAAATGTTTCCGGTTCCTTCGCAGAAATCCATCAGGTTGTGCGTCACAGTGTTTGTGGGCGCTTTGCTTTTTTTGTAGTCCATATATAGCGATAAATGTTTATTCTTCGTTTGTGTTGACGTATGGGGCGGCCTGCTTGAAGAGCTTTTGGGCTTCATTCATATATTTCGACTCGGGATATTCGTTGGTAAAGCCATAATATTCGTCTATGGCATTGTGATAGCGTTCTTCTTTCTTCTCGCTTACGCTTTGGCGTGCCAGTTCGAATTTGGCTTTCAGGACAAGAATGGCGAAGTCTTCACGCCGGGTAGAAAAGGGGTAATCGTTGAGGGCGTTTTCAGCCGTGACGATACAGGCTTGATAGTTGCTTCCGCCGTTGGTGCAATTGCCGAAATAGGACCCCAGGTCATAATACAGCTTGGCTGACATATATTCTTTCTCGACCAGTTTGTCTTGCAAGGCGAAAATCATCTGTTGCGCATTTTCACGCAATTTGCTATCAGGAAATTCATCTAAAAAGTTCTGGAACTCAGAGATGGCCTCGTAAGTCGCGGTTTGATCGAGCTTGGGCTCAGGCGTGCATTCGTAGAGGGATTTTCCGCAATAGAAATGGGCCTGCTCAACGAGGTATCCCTTGGGGTATGTTTCATAGAATTTACGGAAGACAGAGGATGCCGCGCTGTAATTCTGGGCTTTGTAATGGCTCATGCCTAACAGGAAAAGAGACTCTTCGCCCCGGCTTGTTCCTTTGAGCATGGCGATGACTTCCTGAAAGATCTGTGCGGCGCGGTTGTACTGACCTTCTGCGAGATATTGCTTGGCTTCTTCGTATTTATAATCGTAGTCGTTGGTTTTTAAGACCTTGGTATAGCTCCCACACCCGGTCAGCGTAAAAAGCATTCCAGCCACGAGGAAAAGAAGAGTCGCTTTTTTCATCACTCAGATTTTCGTGCAAAGTTATGAATAATTAGTCGTTTGCGCAACGACCCGGCCGAAATAATTATCGCTGACCGTTCATAAAAAAGCCAAAAAGGTGAAGTCGTGCGGGAGGGCTATTTTGAAGACATGAATTTGTGGCTAAGCCAGCGGCGGACAGGTTCGTCGTAAATTTTCAGGCAGGCATAAGCCAAAATTATGCTCCCGAAGAATAGCGTGAGTGCCAATGGCCACGCTTGGGCGAAGGTCAATTTATGCGGACCGCTCCATGTCCATGCGTAAAACAGATAGGCAAAGGGATAGTGGACGACATAGACGGGATAGGATATGTCGCCTAAAAAGTTGCACAGCCATGCTGTCTTTTTATCTGTCGCCCGGCCTGCCGCTCCTATGTAGACGAGAATCGGAAAGACAATGAGGACGCAAACGGTGTCATAGAGCCCGTTGAGCCAAAGATTGCTGTCCGTCGCCATATGAGGCAGTGAGAGCAGTATGGCCAACGAGAAACTGCAAATCCAGAATGCGCCACGGATGGGGCGTGGCTTGAATTTGCGTGAAAGAAGCAATCCGGCAGAGAATGAGAAAAGCATCCGTAATAGGCCGCCTGCCAGATTATGGTCGACGAGAGACCAGCCCACACCCAAATGGCCGTACCCGGACAGGTTGAGCACGGCGAACGACGCAAGGCAGATGCCGAAGAACACGACAAGCGCAGTGAGAGTTCGGGTCCGTAGGCGGCGTAGGAATAATGCGTAAAGGATGTTGCCGATGTATTCGAAGAATAGCGACCAGTTAGGGCCATTCAGGGGAAACATCTCGTTGTTCCCGCGCACGTCGGCTCCGGCACCGGGCAAGACCGGAAGCATGAACAGATTGAAAAGAACAGCGAGCATGAGCAGGGAGATGGTCACATGCGTGCCGTCCCATTTCACACAGCCTTGTATGCAGTAGGTCACTGTGCCCAAGACGACGCCCAGTATGACCATCGGGTGAAGGCGGATGAGCCGGCGTCGAAAGAAGTTCTTGGTGGTCAGCGTGGTTTTCCAGCGGTCGTCGTAGGCGTAGCCGATGACAAAGCCGGAAAGAATGAAGAAGAAGTCGACCGCCAGATAGCCGTGGTTGACTTTTTGGTCGAGCGGACTTGTGGCAAACGCTTCGAAAATATGAAACCAGATCACGATGAGTGCGGCCACGCCTCTCAGGCCGTCGAGGAGTTCATAGTGGGGCTTGCTGTCAGCAAAAGTGGCAGATAACTTTTCTTGCATGGGTATTAAATGAGGGTAAAGTGAGTCTCATGTCTTGGATACGGGGCAAAGTTAGGCAGCCCGCCGTAGAAAAAAGTTGTCCTGCATCAAAAAATGGCGTTTTTGCCCATGGATTTGCTGCGGTCGTTTCTTACGGGTGACACCTGCGTGCTGATTATTTCCCGGAAGGGGCTTTGGGGTGATTTCCCGCAACGAGTTCGGCGCGTAGGCGGCTGAGTGTGGATGGCGTGATGCCGAGATAAGACGCGATGTAGCCCAGATTGACGCGACGACTCACGTCCGGAAACTGCTTGGTGAAGTTTAAGTAACGCTCTCTTGCTGGAAGCGTAAGTCGCTCTTTGTGTGAACGATGTAGTCTTCTGTATTCGTTTTGATGGATGATGCGTCCCCAATTGGCCAGCTCAATGTTGGTTCGGAATAGCTCGCGCAGTGCGGTGAGGCTGATACGGTACGCCGTCACATCTTCCAGCGCCTCTACGTATTCTTCGCTTGTTTGGTTGTAGTATAAGGCGTCCATGCTGAACACGATGCTGCCTTCTGTGGAAAACGACGTAGTGATTTCTTCTCCGTCGACCACCCAGAATGAACGTGTTATTCCTTTTTCGATAAAATAGGCCATGGGAGCGTGACAGTGGGCCTGCACAAGAAGGGTCTTCTTGCGGAACAGGCACAGTCCGACCTTTTCTTTCAGGGCTTCGATAGTCGGCGCCGAAGGGGGGTAAAGGGATGTCATGGCCTGTAAGATGAATTTCATGGCTCGCAAGGTAAATTCTGTTGCCAGGCAAACTGCGCACGACGTTTTCCTAAGGCTTATACGGTTGTTTTGCGATAAAAGGGGGCTATTTCGTGCGCTGCATATATCGGATGCCTTCTGCCAAGTGGTGCATCATTGGCCAGAAATGGCACATGCCGGACAGGGAGGAGCGTAGCGCAAACTTGGCGCAGGCTGCCCATGCCTTGTGCCCCATGCGGTAGTAGGTCATGGCGCCCCGGCTGCGTTGTACGCCGGCGTCGACATAGACCATTTTCTTTTTTAGCATGGTGGATGTCTCCACGGTGCGCACTGGGAAGTATTTCATTTTCAATCCGGCGCGCAATGCGTCTTCCAACCAGATTTCTTCTTCACCGCAAGTCAGAAATTGCGTGCCCAGGCCGAACCGCTCGTCGAAGCGGATGACGCCTTGGATGGCCATCCGGCGGCAGACCATCTCGATGGCAGAAATAGAATAGGGGGGTGTTGTGCGCCGGTCGTAAGCGAAAGGCGTGTCGGGATAGTCTTTCAGCGGTTTCCCCGTATAGGTTGCAGCTTGGAAGAAAGCCACATCGATATCGTTTTCGTTGAAAACCTTGATGATTTGCTCATAAGCGTCGGGCAGCAGGCGTGTGTCGTCATCGGCAAACATGACCAGATCGTGTGTGGCTTTTTCCAATGCGTTGTTACGGTTGCATGAGAGCCCTTGCCCGTTCATTTTGTAAAAAGAAACGTCGTCGCGTGTTTCCAGGACGGTCGGGATGAGATCCAAATAACGCTCGTCGGTGTATTGGAAAGAGACGATGTAGTGTATTTCCTCACGGGGTGGCATCAGGATATCGCTTATGCGAACGATACCCTTGTTTAGCGTACATATCAGTATGTCAATAGTTTTCATACTTATATTGATTTATTTGTTCGACAATATATTGCGTATGCTCAAGCGGCTGTATGGGGCTGATGGGGAGGCTGAGTTCCTGGGTTGCCCAGCTTTCTGCATGGGGGTAGGTCTGGTCGGCATAGGCCTCGTAAGCCGGCTGCTTATGTATGGGAAGCGGATAGTGGATGAGGGTCTGTATGCCCCGTGCTGACAGGTACCGTTGCATGTGGTCCCGATGTTTGCATCGTATGGGATAGATGTGGTGGACGCAGCGTTCAGGTGAGAAACTGTGCATGGTCTGTACCTCATCAGTGGTGCGGATATGCGTGGTATAATAGTCTGCCACTTTCCTGCGGAGAGCGTTGTCTGCATCCAGACGCGGAAGTTTGACGGAGAGCATGCTGGCCTGTATTTCGTCGAGACGGCTGTTCATGCCCAACCAGAGATGTTCGTATTTTTTTTCTGCCCCATAATTTGCCAAGGCACGTATGCGTCGGGCCAACGTGGCGTCGTTTGTTGTTATCGCCCCGCCGTCGCCCAGCGCGCCCAAGTTCTTGCCCGGATAGAAGCTGAAGCCCGCCGCATCGCCTAAGGCGCCGGCCCTTTTCCCGTTGAAGAACGCCCCGTGTGCTTGTGCGGCGTCCTCAATCAGTTTCAGCCCATGAGTGTCTGCGATGGTCCGCATGGCATCCATGTCGCAGGCATATCCGTAAAGGTGTACAGCGAGGATGGCCTTACTGTGGGGAGTGAGCGCGCGTATGGTGGATGCAGGGTCAAGAGTCGGGGC
>ULXT01070849.1_pt1 | contig 16055 bp, 18 predicted proteins | sample 1961571 | NCBI WGS metagenome assembly ULXT01 (sample SAMEA4835846, study PRJEB28245) | human gut metagenome | biome: gut microbiome; material: fecal sample | place: Denmark | collected 2008
TGGGCTTATTCTTGCTACCTTTGGTTCTGGGCATAGGTGATAACCTCTTTCCTTTTTTAGTGGTTTAAGTATAGCACTGTGTTGGGGTGAGGGGAATATTACTTTTTGCCTTCCTTCGGAAAGCAATTACCACATTTACAGAAAGCCACATTATGTTCTTTCTGGAATTGCTCTGCCTCTTCCAAAGTATTAAACGGAATAAACGCATACATTCCAGACGAGTAATAGCACTTTGGATTATGGTTTTTATGAAGTGTGCGTCGATTGTTCATCATATTCACAACATATTCTTTGCCCACAGTCTGAGCGTTGTACTCGCCGCCATGATGAGCAATCAATGTATATTCCTTAAGCATAACAACTCCTCACAACATTTATTCCAAAATCCCTGACTCATCATTTTCAATCTTTCGGATGAGTTCTTTAAATTTCTTTTCCATTCTAATGCCCAAAGTGCTTGCACTCGAATATCCCGGAGCATTCCGAATTTCATAAAGCTGGCCGGCTTTTAATGTATCAATATCGTTTTCAATTTCATTAATTTCAACAGAATAACGATCAGAAATCTTCATAATTAACAGCCTCCGTCATATTTTACTATATTCTCTTCTCACATCTTCGCCGATCATAAGATCGTTGCCTGCTGCTCACCACGGAGAGGTGTGTGATATTATTACGAGCAGCGCAGGGAGCTACCACTCCCATTATATCACAAGTCTGCAAATAAATCAGCCTGGTACACGCCGTTCTCCAGCATCTTCTTGAAACTGTCCTTTACTGCTGCAACGTCCTCATGGTAGGTCATGCCATACCAAGTGTCGTTGGTCTTCAGAACCTTCACAGACATTTTGCCCTGCTCCAATAATTCTCCAATAAAGATGGGGATCAGGTACTCTGCTTTCAGCGGATTGCCCGGAACTTCTTTCTCAAAGAACTCTTTGAAGCCTTCCTCCAGCACGTCCAAGAAATCAGGAGTCAGGCCCCACATATTCATGGATACCAAAGAATCAACATCCACAGCCATGCCGTCTGCTTCTGCCCCAGTTGCAGTTTTTACAATATTCTTTGTTTCCACAACCTCGGTCAGGTTGTTCTGCTCATCCATCTTGCAGATGCCACGAGTCACGCCACCGTTATCAGACAGGGTATTCTTCAGTACAAAACCTGCCATGCAAGACTTGCCGCCATTCACCAGATACTCATGTACGGCTTTGAAACCTTCTTTGCCATAGTAATCATCTGCATTGATCACAATGAATGGAGTATCAATCACATTTTTAGCAGCAAGCACGGCCTGACCGGTTCCCCACGGCTTCGTGCGACCTTCCGGCAGAGTTCCCGGGATATCGATGATATTCTGAAATGCGTAGTCTACAGTTACATTATGTGAGGAACAAATGGAGGCAATGCGCTCACCGATGACCTCTTTGAACTCCTTCTCTATATCCTTGCGGATGATAAATACTACATGATTGAAGCCAGCCTCAATCGCATCATGGATGGAATAATCCATGATAATGTGATTGGAAGCGTCTACCGGTTCCAACTGTTTAATTCCTGTTCCGAAGCGACTGCCAATACCGGCTGCCATAATAAGTAATGTTGTTTTCATATTCTCTCCAGTTCCTAGCTTTATTTATAAAAATCTTAAAGGAGTCTCTTTTTCGACATGCGGTCAGACGATTCATATTTACGCCAACCCATAAATGCAGAAAACGGTCAGCAATTAATATTCTATCAAAACGATAAAAAGCTACCATAATATTGTGAAATACTTTTTCCGCATCGCGTTATCGGCTAAGCGAAGTGTTCGTTTTCAATTACATTTTCTTTCTTCGCTGCATCCGATAGAGCGTCCCGCTAAGTATCTCTTATCTTCCTTTTTGAGCAGATTTTGATGAGTATTGCTGTCAACAAGATTCCCATAGCATACCCTATCAAATCCAGAACCATGTCCTTTACATCAAATTCTCTGGTCGGCAAGATTCCCTTCAGACTCTGATCAATTAGAGAAACCAACGCGCACACAAGAAAGCTAAGGCGGACCGACTTCTTTTTGTACACAATGCGAAACGGAATTACAACCGCTATTCCCAACGGAAAGTATTCCACTATATGAGCCAGTCTTCGAAAATTATTAAAATCATACCACCAACACTGGATTAGTTTTTTTCGTTCCACCCCTACATTTGAAACTGTAGAAACAACTGCTTCTTGTGCCTCCATAGATAAAGTTCCAGTTTTCTCAGGTGATTGAAACGTCAATATAAAAATCATTATAATAATAATAACAGCCGGCAGCCATATGATGATTTTCTTTATACAAGTTATATCCTTCATTTTTTCTATTATCTTATTTTATTGCGCTAATTCCAACAGTTTTTTCTTCATATGGATTATGATCAACGGGGATAAATTTGGGGTTAAATAAATGGCGTTTGACCTTTCTGCAATATTCTTTTAGTCTCGAAAACGAAACGCATTTAACATTCCAAACTAGCAGAGTCAAAAAGGACGGATACCCATTATAGTAGAAAATTTTTCCAGGCATAAATACAATTTTTGCATCTGGATTTTTCTTGGTATTATCATCTATGCTAAACATTCTTCCTTGAAAATGAGCATATAAATACTCCTTTCCTGATTTCCATTTTTTATTCATTGAACTAGCATATAGATGGCCCCTGTCAAATACAATATAGCTATTAGTAGGTTCTTCTATCCAAGTATTGCTTTCTTCATTAAAATATTTACGTCTAAACATATATGATTCTGTGGATATATTGAATGCAAAGTCTGTTGTCCATACGCGAGCCGCATTTTCCAAGAACAATGTGTGCACATTTACTCCGTAGTACATTTCGTCGAACGCAAAAATTCTTTCACTCGTAAATGCCTGCCTATATAATTTTCCATACTGAGAGCTTGCAGTCATAAATCGACGGTTGTTTTCACAGGTATTTTTATATATAGTACAATGACCACCTGCAAACAATTTGTCATAGCCCGCTTCCAAAACACCAGACAAGAAATCATCCATTGAGCCAAACACTAAATCGCAATCGCAGTATCCCCAATAGTCATATTCTTTTATCATTTCCTCGAATACATATCCGTAGGCTGGTTTATAATCGCATAATTTATATGGTGCATCAAGCCTAATTTTAAAGTCGAATTTATCCTGGATCTTACTCTTGATTTCTTCAAATGTCATCTGGATTTTCTTTACATTGCTAGGCCAATCAAATGAATCCTCATTATCAGTAAAAACAATCCAATTAAAATCCGTATTGTAAGCACAGCTCTCAAGAAAAATCGAAAAATAATTTTTAAATTGTCCAAAGTAAGGAATTATAAATACACATTTTTTCATGATTCGTTTACCACCCTACTTAATGATATGGATTTTTTTCAAAATCATATAGCATTTACTGTTTTTTAAAACAAGTAGCCCTGTTAAATATCCAACAACACCAACTATTACTTCAATAAGCAAGAGTAACAAATCAGAGTGAATTGGAACGAATAGATTTACCATTTTCACCAATACAACAAGCAACACACAAGACATTAGCGATGTTATAAAGTCCCTTGATATATAATCAATACGTATTACCTTTTGAGCGAATGCAAGCATAACAATATTAACACAAAGCTCCGTTAATACCGATGCAAGAGCTGCGCCATTTTCTTGTAATCTGCCAATCAACAATGCATTTAATACAATATTTATAACGGCCCCCGTACATACACACATAAAATAATACTTTTCTTTTCCGGATGTCTGCAGTATTTGTGCAAAAATACCTCCAGACAAAGGCAATAATGCAGCCAACGGACACAAAAACCTTATGGTTGTTGCTGCAGGCGAAAAACTTGTGCCAAATAGTACCGAGATGAGTTCATCTGCTGTTAGATAAATTCCGATACAGCAAGGCAAAGAGAACATAGTAATAACGTCAAAAAAATTGGAAATCAGCTTTTTAATTTGCTTTTCATCGCGACTTGCAAAATATAGACTCAGCCTTGGCAGCAATACTGCCCCAATTGCCGTTATGGTGTTGGCAACTATCTTTACTATTTTGGAAGCATTAGAATAATACCCAACATTCTCCGGATGACACATATAGGTCAGCATTGTTACATCTAACAGCGTGTATACCTCCACTGCTATTACTGCTGCGAAAAATGTAATAATAGGTTTAAAATGTCGTTTCAGATCAAGTCCCTTAAATGTGATACTCACATATTTCTTCAGTTGGCTTAAATTCAGTAAATAATTTCCAACAGATCCAAAGCAAATAACAATCGCATAATAATTTACATCGTCCTCAGTTTTTACAAACAGAAATATAAGAATAAAAGAAATAATTTTAATTAAAATGCTGCGAATCGTGATGTATTTATATTCTTCAAATCCTTGATATAGCCACTCTATATTAAAAATACTCATCGCAATCAAGGACGCGAAAATAGCATGCAACGGGTTGGAAAACAGCGTCTTATCTAAACTCAAAATCAGCACTGCATAGCAAGCAAGTGAAAAAAACGTTGAAAAGAGATTAATAACAAACAATTCCGAAAATGTTCTATTACACTCCTCTTTATGTATCCTAGCTTGTGCAATAGCTCTAACACCATATGAAGGAATACCGAGAGTTGCTATCATTGTAAAATAGGTAGCTAAATTTTGCGCTGATGAAACTTCCCCTACGCCTGATGCTCCTAAAGTTCTTGCCACATATGCGGATGTAACCAAAGGAAAAATCACTGAAACCGCATTATAACCCATATTAAATACAGCATTTTTTGCAATCGACTTTGACATATGTTTTCTCCTTATACAATCAATATATCTTCCTCCAGAATTTCCACTGCACCATTAGAAGAACTTTTTGAAAGGTAGTAAACAATGATTAACAATGTCAAATACTGCAAATTTATGATGATTTCAATTGATGAAATAACCGCGAACACACATGCTATCGCATACAAATATTTATACTTGCCTGATTGTTTACTGTTTTCTTTCACATATTTTACCAAGTTCCCTATTATAATGATTAAAACAATAGCCGCGAACGCCCCTCCTTGCCAAATCCATTCCAAAATACCATTTTGAGTATTTGGAAAATAGTACTGTGAAAACATCAAATCATATGAAGTTCCATAACCATATCCCCATAAAAGTTTTCCCTCAAGCAAAGTAGGAACAAGTGCATAAATCATGGTTCTTGTAGTTAACGTTGGTGATCTACCCAGAACTTTCGTTATAAGTAGCTGAATAGGTGCAATATTTAAAACAACTCCATAGAATACTACAAACAAGGTGCTTAGTGTTAAAATAGTCATATATCCAACTTTACTGTAAATAAAGCCATACCCTTTTGCTTTCAATATAACAAACAGTGCGAATAATGGTATTAGTACCAATGATGTTGCACTATTCGTTACAGTTGCAACAGAAAAAGTCAATAATGTTAAACCAATAATTTTCATTATCACATTAGTATTAATTTTCTTTTCCCTCATTGCCACCCTGGTCAAAAGGAGACCAATTAACAATATATGCTGATATCCTACTGTAAACTTATCTCCCAACAAATAGCACTCATTGTATTTCACAACCAAGTCTGGTGTGGCAAATACTAACATATCGTTAAGCAGTACAAAGAATAACTGTAGTTTGTAAAAAACATCTATTAATTCAGACATTCTCTTTTTATCTGAATTAAAACTCAAACACATAAAAATCTCAAGTAGACTAATTGAAAAAACAATTAAATCGTTTCTGTGAGGCTTTGCACTCTCATAATTAAAGTAAAACGAAACACTTAACAATCCAATGAACAGTAAAATAGCAGCAACAATGCCTTTACTACATTTTCTGTATATTTGTTTTATATTCAAAAACAAATATATTGCAACCACAGCGATACATGCATCTCTAAGTATGTAATATCCAGAGAAATAACGTATGTTAAGAAATGTTATCGCATACAAGCAAATAGAAATTATCGTGAATTTACTTACAATCATCCTTTTTCTCCCGATTTTAATCAATTCACTTTTCTTCGCAATACAAAGCAATCTCTTCAAAAGAACTATCGGGAGTTGCTTTATGATCAAAACGCAGTTTTCTACAAATATCCTTAATTAGCATTTTTCCCCCCAAGAACTTTTTGCCAAGAGATTTTTAATTCTAACTACAAAAATCAGTAATACGGTCCATTCTTTTTCCATTAAAAAATTAAATATTCTCTTTCCACATGGATTTTTATTATAATCGTAAATGTGCAAGCAGTCCTGTACCATTTTATCTGATACTATTTTTCTAACGTTCGTCAACATATTCTTTTCATTTCTTCTAACAATTGAATAAATCTGCCCTCCTACAAGATTTAGAAATCTCCCCATTTCAATCTGTTGGTATTGTTTTTCTTCTAGAAATAGGTTCAGCTTTTTCACCGTTTGTAAATGCATTGACTTGATTCTGTCGAATCTATTATTATCATAAGCAAGAGACAGCGATCCCTGTGTTACACGATAAAAATAAAGGCAGTCCGGAAGAACATATACCAGTTGAGAATGCTGTAAATAGTCAATGTGAAAACTCAAATCCTCTGACATGAAAATTCGTTCGGATGGGAAACGAATATTATGCTCTTTAATAATGGACATTGAATATAAGCCGTGCCACACAGACATAAAGAAAGTTGGTGCGTTATTATTCTCTGGCTTATTGCCAATCATTCTCAACAGGATTTTTTCAACAATCTCATCATCCGAAAACGACTCGCCCGAATACAGCATGGGAACTTTTATTACATTTCCATCCTCATCATATCTACACAAACCACAATAAACAGTATCGGCATTTCGCTTGACCATTTCTTCATAGAGTCGTTCCATCATATTCAGATCAATAAAATCGTCCGAATCAATAAATGCAACATATTTACCTGTTGCAACTTCCAACCCACTATTTCGCGCCAATCCAAGTCCTGCATTCGCTTTATGTATAACTTTAATTCTGGAATCCTTTAGACCCCATTCATCGCATATCTTAGGGCAACCATCCGGAGAACCATCATCAACTAGAATAATCTCCAATTCTTTATAAGTCTGGTTAACAATACTGTCTAGACATTTATTCAAGTATCGCTCCACTTTATAAATCGGAACGATTACACTAATTAACGCATTTTCTCTCATATATATCATTCTCCTAGATATATGCTACTGAACTTAGCTGCAACGTTCGGCGCGCTATAGTCCCTTGCTATCACTGTGTTAAATTCTTCTGTGTCATGCCTTTCACAGGTGTGCTCTATCAATTGATCAGCCCAATACGATGCTGAATCATCCAAATCAACGAAATGCACCAGATTTGTCAACTTAATTGATGGAGTTATTGTATTTGATACAACAGATTCAAGCCCATTTGCCTGCGCTTCCAGTAATACAGTAGGAAAGCCCTCATATAATGACGGGAGTAAAAAGACATCAAATATGCTTAACATTCTACATGCCTTATCTACTTGTCCCATAAAAAGCACATATTCTTCTATGCCAAGATTTTCGACTTTTTTATGAATAGATTCTTCGAGATCTCCCACACCAATTAAAATCAAACGATACTCCGGATCTTTTCTCATCAATTCTGCAAAAATATCAATCAGTTGGTCATGATTTTTCTGTGTCTGAAATCGTCCGATATGACCAACTATTTTTTTATCAGTTAGTCCTAGTCTTAATCGTTCTTTTTCTCTGAATTCTTGATCATAAACGCACAAATCACAATTAATTGGCAAAGGTATGATTTCAGCTTCATTTGCCCGTTTCCCAAACATCCACTCTGCTGCCATATCTGAGCATGCTTGCGGGTGCGTCACAAAAGGCATAAACATTGCTCTCATGATTTTTTGACTCTGCATGCTTTGACCTCTTGTATTGTGACTAAACAAACATATTTTCTTTGATCCAGCTAGCCAAGATATGAATGCAGGCAATCCATCCATAGCATCTGTTGCATGAATCTGAATTGCATCGTACTTTTCTTTTCGAATCAGTTTAAACAATTCTGTGCAATAATTAACTGGGTGCTTCTTCCGCCGTCCCACATTGAAAATTCGTCCACCCAACTGCAGGACTTCTTCTTCATAGAAACCGCCAGAATTACCGGAAAGGTAGAAATCAAATTGAAATCTGGAGCGATCGATATTCCGAAATATATTCATTATCATGGTTTCTGCACCGCCAAGATTCAGCGCACCCACGATATGCAAAACTTTAGTCTTCTCCATTGCGCTCACACCTTGCTACCTTTGCTAAATATCCCCAATTTGTCAGTTCTCCCTGCTCTGTTTTTTCCTTCAGCAACCCGCCATTAAATTCGTCCTTATAAGACAGTTTCCAGAAGTCTGCTGTTTGAATGGCCTGATTCCATTTATTTTTATCATATGGCTTGTTCATTTCGTGAAGCATCAGCCACAATCCGGTCTGGTTGACCGGAATTTGTTCATATTCTTTTCGTATCTCCGGAAAATGTTTACATGCAATAGCAATAATATAGTCAATCAGAAGATACGCCACAAGAGAGTCGTATTTCTCCCAATACTGTGAAAAAGCTTCAGACATAAAAGAAAACAACTTTGATCCTTGTTTATCCCCAATTAAAAAGCCCGTCCATCTACCCAATGTCAAGGATCTGGGTGTTGGAGAACACTTTGCTGTAAACAATTCGGTCACCGGCTTCAAATCCATTTTCTTATTGCAGAAGACCGTAGCATCGATCCAGATTCCACCGTATTGTTTAAGAAGTTCAGCGCGAATAATGTCCGAAAAATGAGTCAGTGTTATTTTCCCATTCTCCATCTTTTCAATAATATGTTTTGGCAGATCAATGAATTGCTTCCAGTTATCTTTCGTAATAACAGTATATTGGAAGCCCTTGGAAACCATATTTTCTCGCTGACTTTTTAGGCAAACTTTTACAATTTCCGGCGCTTGCTCCAATCCCTGCCACCACAATGTCCAAATATTACTACTTTCGCTCTTCGGCATTGTTGCATCAGGGATATCTTTATACTTTTGAATCAGATTTGAAAACTCTTCTTCTAGGAAATCAAACACAAACTGCTCATAGCTTGCAAATGATTTCACTCGTAACAAGTAACATTTCAAAGCAAACGGACAGCCGAATGTGTTTTTTATAGATATAAATTCGTCAATTCTTTTTTTAATGTTCATACTGCACGATCTTTCATTTTTTACTGTCTGTGCGGTAAAATCTTTTTCTAAGCATCATTCTCTCATACTAATGTGGGAAGTTTAATGTAGTCACCCAACAAATTGCGATAACACTCCTGCTCTATCTCGTCAAATCCACTGCCATCGAAAAAAGTCAACTCTCCAAAATACACCTTATCATGTATGCAGTAAAAGTCCACTCTCAACTGCGGAATTCCAGCAGCAAGTATTTCTGCTAACTCTTTCATCTTCTCAATATTATTGGGAACGTCTGGTATCGTTTTTGCATTGGGAAATCCCCAAATTAAATCGAGATGACGATTTTGCTCATCAAAATAATCTCCTGTTGTTGCTCCTTTACTGCGATCTGTTGTAACTAAGTAAAGTTTAACTTTTCCATCAAAACAATACAATTTATAGTCTCGCAGTCCACCGTTTATTTCATTAAAAGTACTTTCTGTGTCATTTTTATCTTCACTCATATACTTTTCCGCAATAATTCTTGCTGGAACATTTTTATAGGGCCACTCTCTACCAAACCAGTAAAAATTACGCTTCAAGCTATGCTCAATTTTTTTTCGTGCAACTTCCCTATCAAATTTGCTTTTATCTGTACAAATAACAAGCCCCCCTGAATCATGGGTGCATTTCAACACAAATTGATCTGGCAGTGCATTGAAATCTATCTCATCAAAATGATTCCATACCCCTAATGTGGGAATGATATATTCTTCACCGATACGTTCTGCTACATATTTTTTTGCTTCATATTTATCCACCATAGTAGTATAAATATCCTTACGATCGTGAAGCTTCAGCCACTGTAACTTTTCATTAAAAGTTTTTGGATTATTTAGATTAAGTTTTTTCCCGAGCGCGATCCTGTACACGAATTTCAGATATGCTTCATCATCCACCCACTTAAATGTTTCCGGATAGCGATGAAGCATTTTTAGAAACAATCGTCGTGGTTCTTTGATTTCTTTAATAATATCACTGTATTTCATTTTGATTTCTCCAGCAACTCAATATACTTATTCTTTAGAACTTTTGCATTTTCCTTAATATCAAATCCTGCCTCGATAAAACGCTTTTGGATGTCTTCTTTTGTATTCTCGCGGTCATTGAGGGGGGTATGCAGGATCTGATCTGCCCAGTATGCTGGGCCGTTTTCCAAGGGCAAATAGGACACCGTATCCATAATACCGCATTCTTTGGTTATGACATCCGAAATCAAGGCTGGGAGACCGGCAAGCTGCCACTCCAACACCACATTGGGCATTCCCTCAAACAGTGAAGGAAATACCATAATGTCCAATGCCTGAATCCAGTTTTCCACATCAGACTGACGCCCCAAGAAAATAACCTTATCCGTCAAGCCTTTCTGCCTCACCATTTCTTCAATTTTGCCTCGATCTTCTCCCTCGCCAATCAGTACAAGCTTATATTGCCCCGAATGCCGACAGACTTCTTCAAAAACATCAATCAGGAACGGATGATTCTTCTGTCTGTGGAACAATCCAACATGCCCCAAAAGAATCGTGTCCGCGGAGACACCCAGCTTTTCTCGATAACTTTTCCGAACCTCTGGCTTGAATAGAAATCGGTCAATCTCCTTTCCATTATTCATCACCGTAAAAGGACGATTGCCAAAAAGCCATTTACCTGCCTTTTCGCCGCATGAAAAACCATCGGTATAGGTGGCATACATCAATGGACGGAGTAACTTATCGGCTTTTGTGTGTTCGCAAAAAGAATTCCTGCTGTGGATAATGCGCACCTTGCAGCCAGCCAGATATGCCGCCGTGGTTTCGATAGCCAAGGTTGCACTATTTCCGTGTGCATGTAGGATGTCATACTTTCCACGTTTGATGATTCCTATTAGCTGCACAAAGTATTTTGCAGGACAGGAATCCCGATTTTCCAGCGGATAAACCGTACATCCGATATCCTCAAAGTTTTTTCTCATCTCCTCATTGGTGCCCCGGGCAGATACAATACCTATCTCCATACCGCTTCGATCCATAGCTCTGTAATAGTTCAGAACCGAATTAGTAATCCCGTCAAAACACAGTTCACCGGTCAACACTACCAAAACCTTCATCTGGTTGCCTCACTTAACACGTAATGCTCCCTGCGCTACGGAAGCACGCATTGTATAATAAATTTCTGAGAAGTTTGCCTTGAATCTTGCAACTCCCCAGCCCATTAAGTAGCACAATTTCTTGCTTTTCATTCTAATAGGAATACTCAAAATGGCTATTTTTTTTGATGCATTCAGTGCATTTCTTTTTGCAAATTCCGTATATGGATCGTCAATAATCTTCTGTAATTCCTGATATTTTTCTTTCTTTGTGATCTGCTGATTGGCAACAGTTTGCATAACACACTGTACCAAACGTCCCATATGATAGTCAGCCAACTGTCCCATAGTATTAGCATCCTGAATTCCCCAGTGTTTATAGACTTCCAATGTGTGGGCAATATGATCTCGCTTTTTCTGATTAAGGAACTGGTTGTAGACCAGCTCTGAGTCGGTTCCCTGTCGAGACCGATAGTAGTGGTAGAAAGGCTTGCTGACCATGGATACCCGTTCCACATCCATCAAAATATCCATATTAAAATGGTGGTCTTCAAGCTTGGTGTTGCGGAACTTAATATTATGTTCTCTAAGGTAGGGAATACTGTACAACTTGTTCCATGGTACCGTCAGAATTGTGCGGGTCAGATAGCGAATGGCATTCTCCCGGAACTCCTTCTGCTCGTAATCTTTGTCATCCGGGCAAACAGCATAGCTTTCATTGCGACCGTTTACATAATAATCCATAAAGTAGCCCGCAACCACATACTGCGCATCGTGTTCTTTTGCTCTGCTGTACATGGTCTCCAGCATATCTGGTAGAACCCAATCATCCGAATCAATGAGGTTGAGATATTCGCCCTGAACCAGTTCCAATGCACGGTTTCTTGCCTCTGCAATGAACACATTCTTCTCGTTGTGAATAACACGAATTCGAGAATCTGCCTGAGCATAGCGGGCAATTACATCCCCGGAACCGTCAGTAGAACCGTTGTCAATAATCAGAAATTCAAAATCACTAAAAGTCTGATCCAAAATGCTCTGAATAGCTTTTCCCACATACTCTTTGGTGTTATAAACGGGCATTACAACTGAAATTGCGGGCATATTTTTTTCCTTTCTCATCGCATTTTCTCACAGTAGTCCATAAAACTCATCAAGTTCAAATCCTTCTCGCTGATGATCAGATTTTCTTTTCCCCCAATCAGCTCAAAAGGCCACTCGATGCCAATATCCGGATCATTATACATAATACCAGAGTCGCCTTCGCCGTAGAAAACTTCGGCGCACTTATAGCTGACCACAGAATCCTCTATGACCAGATATCCATGGCCAAAGAACTGCGGCACCAGCAGCATATTGGTGTTTTCGCCTGTCAGGTGGAAACCACGCCACTGGCCAAAAGTAGGAGAATCCGGGCGCAAATCAACGATAACGTCATAGACATGGCCCGAAATGCAGCGCACCAGCTTAGCCTGCTGCTTTACCAGTTGAAAGTGGGTTGCCCGGATAACACCGCGCTTAGAAATTGTATAGAACACTTCCTTCAGATCATGGTCAATCCCATTTGCCTTGAACGTGTCCACATTGTAGTCCTTGATCAAACCGCCCCGGTTATCCGTTGCATAAAAGGGCTTGATCAAATAGGCACCCTTCAGATCAAGTTCCTGAAAATCAAATTTCTGTACCATTATGCTTCACCTCTGATATAGTCCGCCGTCATTTTGATACCATCTGCAAAAGGAATCTGATTGATATAGCCGGTATCTCTTTCCACTTTTTTCAAATCAAACTGGCTGTAGGAAATGTCTACGCCCTTAAAGGGGATATCTCCCAGTCCGATTTCTGCTGTCGGGTCCACAATATCCCGCATTTCAAGTAAAAACTCCCGCAAAGGCTTGGGTTCACCGGAGCCAATATAGTACCGGTTAAATGCCTTGCCCTTTTCAGCCACTGCAACAATGGAATTGATTGCATCAGTGATATAGATAAAGTCGTAAGTCTGATAGCCTGCAGTGAAAGAGCAGTGTTCCTTGTGCACCAGCTTGTTGATAGAAGTGTAGATCATCCGGGCAGATTTTTCGCCAACGCCGTAGATATTCGTGATAATGACAGGGATAAACTCTACACCATTCAATTTTGCAACCGTCTCACCCATTAGATGAGCAGCGAGTTTGCCTGTGCCATAAATATAACCACCGGCAGGTTCAATATCATCCGACTGGAGGTACTCATAGGTCTCCATCTCATTGATACTGGAAGCATAAACCACACGCTTGCAGCCCACTTCAGCACAGAGTTTGATATAATCACAAGCCAGCTTTACATTATTCAACTGAACTGCATAGTCTGCACGCGCCGGGCCAGAAGTCCCAGCCCATGCCAGATGGAAGAAGCACATATAATCCTCCGCGGGGATCTCCTTTGCCAGTTCCGAAACTTCCTTATTCAGCACGCTTACACAAGTGACCCGATCATCATTTGCCAGCACTTCGTCAAATCGAATGTCTAAAGCTACCACATGATAGCCTTTTTCTAGCAATGCATTCACCAAAGTTTTGCCAATAAAACCGTTGGCACCTGTAACAATCACATTTTTCATATTATTCTCCCACCGACAAAAAAGCAGCAATTTCGTTATCCATACATACGCGAATGTCTCCGCCTTCTACCCAACACTTACTCCATTCTACGACCATCTCAATCGCCGTATCGAGGTTCCAATGGGGCTTCCAGCCAAAAGTGGTCTTTAACTTGGAACAATCCAGTTTCAAGAAGTTTGCTTCATGGGGGCCACCGTCATACCGATTGACCCATTTCATGCCATCGCCCCATTTGCTCACAAACAAGTCAACCAGTGCCCCCGTCTGGAAGCAATCAACATCGTCAGGACCCACATTATAATAGCCTGCATATTTTGCATCCTGATACTGCATTGCAGCAATCATCAGATAGGCATACAGCGGCTCCAGAACGTGCTGATACGGACGGGTCGAGAACGGATTTCTTACTACAATATCTTCCTGCTTGATTGCAGCACGGATGCAATCTGGAATAATGCGATCATTCGCAAAATCGCCACCACCGATCACATTTCCTGCACGAGCAGTAGAAATAGCAACATGATTATCGTTAAAGAAGCTATTTTTATAAGAGTGTGTGACAAGTTCAGAACAAGATTTGGAATTGGAGTACGGGTCATAACCATCAAGCTCTTCATTCTCCCGATAACCCCAAGCCCATTCTTTATTCAGATAAACCTTGTCAGTTGTCACATTCAGAAAAGATTTCACGCAGCTGTTATTGCGCACACATTCCAGAATATTCACTGTACCCATTACATTTGTTTCATATGTATAGGCAGGATCTTTATAGCTATCACGAACGATGGGCTGTGCTGCTAAATGCAACACAATTTCCGGCTGAGCTTCATCAAAAGCGGTCTTCAATGCTTTGTAATCACGGATATCGCCAATCACAGAATGCACATCCTGCTCAATCCCAGCAATCTCAAATAGAGAAGGGCTGGTAGGCGGAGTCAACGAATAACCCGTGACAACTGCCCCAGCATTTGCAAGAATCTTGCACAGCCAAGACCCCTTGAAGCCGGTATGTCCGGTAACAAAAACTTTTTTTCCTTTATAAAAACTCAAATCAAACGTATCCATTATTCCTTCCACACTTTCCAAGGTGCATTACCTGCTTCCCAGAGTTGTTCCAGTTTCTGTTTTTCCCGCAACGTATCCATACACTGCCAGAAACCTTTGTGGATATATCCTACCAATTCTTTCTGCTCAACCAGTTTGGTCAGCGGACCTTTTTCAAATACGGTAGAGTCACCCTCAATCAAATCAAACAATTCCGGCTGAAAGACCATAAAGCCAATATTAATAAGATCCCCATCCATGTCGGATTTCTCCCGGAATGCATCAATCACACCGTTGGCTCCGACTTCCACAACGCCCTTGTTTTGTCCGAAGTTGTACATAGACATCGTGCCGATCTTGCCATGAGCCTTATGGAAATTGACCAACTCCGTAATATTAACGTCACCCACTGCATCACCATAGGTGAGCATAAAAGGCTCATTTCCAATATAGTCCCTAACTCGCTTCACTCGCCCACCGGTCTGGGTATTCAGACCAGTATCCACCACCGTGACCTTCCAAGGCTCAGCATGTTTATTGTGGACAATCATTTCGTTGTTACCGTTTGTGTAATCAAAGGTGATATCAGAAGTATGCAGGAAGTAGTCAGCAAACCACTCCTTAATCACATGCTGCTTATACCCAGCACAAACAACAAATTCGTTATAACCATACGCGGAATAAGTTTTCATGATATGCCACAGAATCGGCATACCTCCAATTTCAATCATAGGCTTGGGTTTCAATGCTGATTCTTCGGAAATTCGGGTTCCAAAACCACCGGCAAGAATAACTACTTTCATTTTGCACCTCTTTTAATCTCTCTGGAAAATATCGCGTGTATAAACCTTATCCTTCACATCGTCCAAACACTTGTCATAACGGTTTGCAATGATTGCCTGGCTCTGTTTCTTAAACTCTTCCAAGTCGTTAACGACACGGCTACCAAAGAACGTGTCCCCATTTTTTAGCGTTGGCTCATAGATGATAACTGTTGCACCCTTTGCCTTAATGCGCTTCATAACACCCTGAATAGAACTCTGACGGAAGTTATCGCTGTTGCTCTTCATCGTCAG
>ULXT01062250.1_pt1 | contig 15991 bp, 17 predicted proteins | sample 1961571 | NCBI WGS metagenome assembly ULXT01 (sample SAMEA4835846, study PRJEB28245) | human gut metagenome | biome: gut microbiome; material: fecal sample | place: Denmark | collected 2008
CGATGCTTTGAAAGCCGAAATAACAACACTTGTTCAAATCCGTTTATTGACGGATTTCTTGTGCTCTCAAAAGCACAGCAAGGTGTCCTTCGGGTTACCCGAAGGCTTTTCGGTTACTGCCGAAAAGTGGCAGCAGCAAGGTATGTTTCGAGTTACTCGAAACCTTTCGGGTTACTCCCCGAAAGCCTTGCCGCTGGTTGCACCTCCGAAGTCGGGCAACCTGAATAACGGATGACACTAATTCCTCCGTTTATTCCCAAACAATCTGACAAGAGACATTGGATGACAAGCTGATGTTTTTCTTATTCCTAACATTCTCATACAAATATGAGCCATCAGACCTATACACAAAAAGACAGACAACAGGCATATCTTAATTTTCTCAACAAGAGTGAATGGTTCTTTGGGATGTTGTATCGCATTTCTTAATGATTCCATATACAGACCAGATATTTCAAGTTAGGAACGGAGCTGTCCGAACGATGTCCATTCCGGAACATCAAGACACAGACAAAGACTACGGCAAAGGCTCAGACCGGATGTGCATCATGCAGGCATTAGCTACATCCACCGTTTTTTTTATTTGACATACCTTGTACCTTCGTACTTTTCACACACAATAGGACTGACAGCTCCCGTTCCATCAAAGCCATGATTAGCTTCCATTGAGAAGCAGGTTCACAACACCTTGTTTTATTCTTCCAATTTATTCAATCTCTCATAAGTATCTTGCAAGGCTTCCGGCACCACAATCTTCAAGCGGGAAATACGTTCCCGTTCTTCCAATTGCCACTCTTTGTATTGGGTAAAAAGCTGCATGTGACGCTGTTTCTCCTGTTCCAATGCCTGCTTGAATTGCTGGATGTCCTCCAAGGTCTTCTTTTCCGCTTGTTTCTTGATGGCAAACTTCATCCTGTTCAGCTCACGTTCATTTTGGCGATGCCATTTCTGAAGTTCAAAGAACACGTCTTCCACCTTTTGCGGGTTTACGGATGGAGTATGCGCATAAATCAGCGTGTCTTTCCCATTGCCGTCCGTGCTATAAGGTTTCACCATTTTATTTTGCAATTCTTCACGGGCAGCAGAGAACGCGCCGCCCGGATGAATATATTTGCCAATGGTAGCGGCCACGGCTTCCAGTTGGAAATAACGGTTACGTTCTTTGATGTTCAGCAGCGAAATTATATCCGCTTCCTTGGTCTCTTCCGGATACTTCGGTTTGGAAGGGAGTTCAATCCCTTTGTCTGTACACCATTCCTCAAAAGTCTGGTTGGCAACCCGTTTCAGTTCCTTGTCTTTGGCTTTGACCGCTTCCCTCATCCAAGCGCAGAAAGCGTTCATAGAAGAAATTTCCTCCAAAAGCGGGCGCACTTGCTCCAACATTTTTTCATCATAGCCGATGTTGACGGTCTTGCCCGATTCGGAAGCAGAGCCTACAATATCGACTTTTGTAGTGACAAAGGTCAAATTTTTCAGTTTTGCCTCACAACCGGCTATGACTTCTTGTGCGATATCCGCCAGATGGGATGCCGAAGTAGAGGTCAATCCATGCTCGCTGAAAAAGATTTCGTTGGTTGTTTCCATTTTAATGATAATTAAAAGATTCTTATCCACCGTTCTTCTGACATGCCGCCACACGAGTGGACGATGTAATAAAGCACAACGGCCATAGCCAATCCGATTAGTATGGCGGTAAATACCCTTCGTTTATTTATTGGCATTCCTACTCCGATTAAAAAAACGTTCCTGATTTTCATTCGACATCGCCTCCATACCGCCATAGTATGTGATTTCCCAAAGCAATCCGGCAACCAACTCTTTCGGAGCGATTTTTACGTCTTCCCCTATTACGATTTCCATACCGACACTTTCTGCCCAATGTGAGTGATTCGAGAGGGGATAGCATAGTGCATTGTCTTCTTTTGCATAGACAGAACAGTTCATGTCCACCATTGGTATGCAACCCTCCCAACGATACCCCAAACGGATATAGTAAGGGGAATGCACCGGTTTTATCTCCTGTATCGAATGATAGATTTTTCGCCAGCCCTCCATGTCAAGTCGTGCGGCCTGTTCCGGCGCATTCCGTTGCCACAAAGTTTTGAACGCCGGGGCTATCTCGTCAAAACTGAATTGTTCCAATAAATCTTTGAATGTCATATTGCAAAAAATTAAAATTATTATATCCACAAATCTCCGTAATGGTCGATGAAGAGTTTCATGCCTTCACGGATGCGTTTCCGCTTCTCCGTATCTTCCTCGCTCCATTGGTCTGTACGCTGGTACTCCTCGAAAGCATAAATCATCTTGCGGATGATGTTCAGCCATTCCGCATAGCCTTTGTCTTCTCCATGCTTTTCAATGATGTTGCCCGGTGTACCGCCGTATGGCCCTTTTTCTGCCTTCAAGAAAGCCCGAAGATGGTTGGCGATAATCCTTGCCAAACGTGTGTCCAAAGACCATACGTCTTCATACGATACTTCCGCATATCCCTCGTGGCATTTGGCTTTCCACGCTTTTTCTTTCCATGCCGGTGTCTTGTTCATACCTTCTGTTTTTTGCAAAGGTATTCGCGCTAAATGCCAAATCGTGGCAGAACAGAAAAATAATTTGCCTATGCTTCAATTCAGCACATTTAATGATTTCTTTTGCAAGCAAAAACTTATTATGGAAGATTTTGATTTGCCAGACATTCTGAAAGGAAGAATTGAGAAAAGGAAAGAAGAAGAAACCGAATGGAAAGCCTCATGTCTTTCAGTGGAAGAATTGCTTTGCTTGCAACTGCTGGGATATTCTTCCCGGCAAATAATAGAAAGAGTTAATCCCGAAGTTAACGAACAGCTAAAAAGGACGGCAGCAAAAGCCACTCGTGAGCTTGACAAAGCGAAACGGATATTGGACAGGCAGGCTAAAGCAGGAGTTATCACTATTCCGTATTATGCAGTCGATTATCCTTACCATTTCAGGAATCTATGCAATGACACCCCACCTCTCATTCATGTATCAGGCAATTTGGAATTGCTCAACCGGAACGATATAGTGACCATTATCGGTGCCCGTGCAGCCGATGCTGAAGGTTTGGACGCAGCTTATCGGTTTGGCAAGCAGATAGGCGGGCAAGACCATGTGGTAATCAGCGGTCTTGCATTGGGATGCGACACGGCGGCGCATCGGGGTTGTCTTGATGCGGAGGGGCAGACTATCGCCATTGTCGCTTCCGGATTGGACATCACACATCCAAAAGTAAACAAAACCTTACAGGAGGAAATCGTGGCAAAAGGTGGAACTATCGTGTCCGAACATCCGTTCGGCATGAAGGCAAACCCTACGAGGCTGGTTGCCCGATGCCGTATGCAAGTGGCTTTGACCCAATCGGTCATTGTGGCGCAATGCCCCATTATCAGCGGAACCATGTATGCCGTGCGCTTCGCACAGGAATATGACGGTGATTTCTTTGGTTGGGAGAACGACATTTATGCGGTGGAGTATGACACATGGGATGAACTAAACTCCGGCAACAAATTCTTACTAGACTATAATCTTGCCATTCCTCTCCGACCGGAACAAAACATTACGCTGAATCAATCTTATCAACTAACAATAAACGACATCAAAAATGACACTGAAAGAGCTTATCATGAAGGTTGACTTCGACAGCCTTCTCCCGTATCTGGAGAAATGGGAAAAGAAGAATTTGGATAACATCTATGCCTTCCGTGAAGCATACGATATTCTTAGGAACATGGAACCGGACAAGGATTATAGAGGGGAAGTTACCATAATAACGACAACAAGAGAAGACGGAACAAAAATCACACAGGTAAACTTCTTGGACGATAATGTATGGGAGAAAGAATTGGCTAAAGAATTTGTTTTTCCCAACGGCATGCAGCTCAATATGGAAGAACTTGCCATGCGCTGCCTGTGGGAAATCACTTTCTATGGTTTCTCACCCGTAGATCGTGAAGACACATTCTCCAAGATGTTCGGCAGGCGGAAGCCGCTGAATCGTTACGAAGTGGCATTGGACAAGTTGGAAGAAAGCATGTGGAAGCATCAGACCCCTCGCAAGTTCCGTGCAAGGGATGAAGACGGTGCACGGCTGACCATTGCACATTTCCCATTCAAGTTTTGTAACAAGCCGATGAACCGCAGCAAGAAAAAACGGAAATACCGTCAAGACAAGCGCGAAGAATATCTTGAGGTCATGGCAAAACGGGAAACGCTCATACAGATGCTTACCATTCCGGGCAGCAGCTTTAAGCGTAGCGATGTGGAATTTTTGTTCGATATTGCGTATGGCATCCGGTATGATTATTGTTCCGTTGTTCTTGGAACAAACGGACGGTTGGACTATATCCTTGAGTCCATGACAAAATACCAACAGCTTGATTTAAGCCGATATGACCATGCGATTGTATTTATCCGCTATTCTTCCTGTTATCCGCCGGATAATACAGAACTGGAGACATTCCGTCAAGCGGTGCATAACCGGTTGGGATATGAAAATATCCTGTTCGGTACTGTCGTAGAGAATAATGAATGTGAACAAATAAAAGTTATGTTGCTATTGAATAAAGCTGTTTGAAGATAGCAAAGAAGAAAGCGCAGATCAATTTTTAGCACCTTCTTCTTTGTTGTATTTCCTTGAATTTCGATTCGGCCAATATATACCCTCTGAGAACGAAGATATACTTCATCGCCAGTTTAATATATACTACAACAGCCAACGAAGATATACTTCATCGGCAAACGAAGTATATCTTCATTTTCAATGTGGTCGGGTTGGGTAAATTACGAACATTCATATTTTCTTATATGGGATTTATAGAAAAAGGAAAAAATTATCCGATACAGTGCATGACGATACTGACCATAATCTCTTTCTCCTCCATGCGTAACTCAGCAACCATAATTGTAAGTGCAACCAGCGTATGGTCGGCTATGCGTTTCTGACCTTTTCCGTCATACAGGATGCCGTTGAGGTTGAGGAAGTATAGAAACAAAGCTGCCGTTATACGCTTGTTGCCATCGTTAAAACTGTGGTTCTTGGTGATGAAATAAAGCAGATTGGCAGCTTTCTCTTCCACCGATGGATAGACATCCTTTCCTGCGAAACTCTGGTAAATGTTTCCAATGCTGCCTCTGAATGAATCATCCTTTTCATGACCGAACAAGTCCGACTCGCAGCTGAAACGCATTGTGTCAATCAGGCTTCGGCACTCTTCGTAGGTAAGAACGTATGTGCCTTTACATCCCTGCGGTCGGGACATCCGTTGATGATCGTAATCATCGAGCATGGAAAGCGCCAAGCTATAGTCTTCAAATACATTGAAAATTTGTTGAAAATCCGTCATACTTCTTGTCCTATTCATTTCCAATGGGTGGCTTACTCCGCCGCCTTAAAGTTATACACCGGTTTAATGACATTCACCACTGATACAGTATCGTTGATATTGCGGATAATCTCGTCCTTTGGCTTATACACCATCGGCGACTCGTCCTTGGTCTCTTCGTTCACGCATTCTGTATAGATGCCTTGCATAGAGCGGGCATAATCATCCAAACTGATGTTCTGGAAAGCTTGACTTCGGCTCATGATGCGGCCTGCACCGTGGGGAGCAGAGCAGTTCCAATCTTCGTTGCCTTTACCGATGCAGATGAGAGAACCGTCACGCATATTCAACGGGATGATACATTTTTCTCCGGCATTGGCAGAGATGGCACCCTTACGGATGATGTTATCATCGCTAATATTGTTATGGATGCTTTCAAACTGAAGGTTGTCTTCACACATGTCGGCATATCCCTGACGGATAAGGTAATCCATGATAAGCCCCGTAATCATGCGCCGGTTTATCTTTGCCCATTGCTGGCAGAGGCGCATGTCGTACAGGTAGTCTTCCCGATAGGTGCCCTCCAAGTAGGACAAATCGGGCGGTATCGTAGGTTTACGCATCTTGAATGAATTGTGCAGTTCGCGGATAACGTCCTGCAACTCGTCTTTCCGTCCGGCCTGCTTGTATTCCGCAATCAGACGGTTCTGTTCCTCCATCAGTTCCGCCCAACCGGACTGGCATTTCACGGCTAACTTCTGGTAATTATCGGCAACTTGTTTGCCCAGATTACGGCTTCCGGTATGCACAACCAAATAAAATAGACCGCTTTCATCCTTATCCAATTCAATGAAATGGTTGCCTCCGCCCAGCGAACCGATGGAGAGATTGAGGCGTTTCGTCTCTTTCAATTCCCGGTAGCAACACATCTGTTTGATGAGGTCCTTGCTCTCGCGGTAAGCATCCATATACTTTTGTGGCAGTGTTGCATACTTGTTGTCCCGATAATTGCGTCCTGACGGGATGTGATGTAGGATGAACTCATTCAAGGCGTGGTAATCTATCTCTTTCATGCAGGTGAACGACTGCACAAGAATGCCGCAACCGATGTCCACACCTACGATATTGGGGATAACCTTGTCTCCCAAGTCACCTGTAAAGCCGATGACACAGCCTGCCCCTGCATGAACATCAGGCATGATGCGGATTTTGCAACCGCCGAATGCGGGGATGGTCAGCAACCGTTCTATCTGTTCAATGGCAGTTGTTTCGATGTTGTCCGTGAATATCTTCACGTCGTGATTCTGAATGTTTCTCATTGTTTTCACCTATTTAGAGTTTACAAGTACAAAAATAAGAGAAGGTGTGTGCCGAATTGAGGCATAAGCAAAAAAAATATCAACCCTGTGCTTTATTTTGGCACAGAAAAACACTTCCTTTGCGCAAAACTATTTGCTTATGACACTGAAAGAACTGGTAATGAAAGTAGATTTTGACAGCCTTCGTCCCCACTTGGAGAAGTTTGAGCCGGAACATCTGGATAACATTTATGCTTTCCGCAAGGCATACGATATTTTGTGCCGCATGACTCCTGCCAAAAATGGACAACATGAAATCCATGTAAGCTGGAGCGGTGGAGAAATGGAGGGAGAAGAAAAATGGATAAGGGTGCATCCCATGCATGAAGTCAGTTGGGAGGAAGATTTGGCTGCGGATGTTGTGGTTGCCGATGACATACACCTCACCAATGAAGAACTTGCTATGCACTGTTTGTGGGAAATCACTTATTGGGGTTTTTCCCCACAAGAACAATTAGAAACCTTTAATCGGAGGTTTAATCACCATAAGCCAGCCAACCAATATGAAATTGCTTTGGACAAGCTGGAAGAAAGCATTTGGAAGCATCAAACTCCACGGCGGCTTCGTTGCCGAGGAGAAAACGGAGAACGGTACACTACCCGGCAAAGCACTCGTTACTTGTTCAACGAGCGGAAGAACCGCTCCAAGCGGAAACGGGAATACCGTCAGGACAAACGGGAGGAATATTTGAAACGGATGGCTGCACGCGAGAACCTGATAACACAGCTTTCCGCCGAAGGAAGTAGTTTCAAGAGAAGTGATGTGGATTTCCTGCTTCACATTGAGTATGGAAGACAATACGATTACTTGTCCATCACAAGCGGAACAGATGGACGTTTGGACTACATTTTAGAGTCGATGACCAAATACCAACAACTCGCATTGGAGAAGTACAATAATGCTGTTGTTTTCATAAAGGTTCCCAATTGCTGCCCATTGACAGAGCAGGAATTAAATAAATTCAAGAAAGCGATATGTTTGTATTTAGGGTATGATGACATTCTGTTTGGTACATCCGACTATGAAAGTAATAAACATGATGTAAAAGCCATGTTGATGCTAAGCCAACGATAATACAAAAAGAGGCAGCCCTTCCTAACCAGATTTGAGGCAGCTGTAAATCCATCAAATCCTAATGATTATTAAAATATACGATCTTGTGTGCCATTATAAGTTTTTCAAAAGAAATTCCCTAAATTTGCACTTGACAGTTGAATCCGTCTAATCTCCTAATATGACTATATAGAAATGTATGATTTAGATAAACATATTCAGGAACAGCGCAATCTTACATACGAGACTTTGTGTCGTATGTTTTTTGAGAAGTTAAATGAACTTCATGTCTCTGACGAATGCTTAAAAGCAATACCGGAACTGTTTGTTCCATCCTGTGGTAAATATTATGCCGATTCATTGGTTAAGATTGCAATAATGGGGAAAGAAACCTATGGGTGGGGAGATTCTTTGTATGAAAATCTAAAAGATTTCGAAAAAGGGAAAAGTATAAATTCTTACTCAGAAACCTATTTCCGCACGGAAGGACCTTCTGAATGGCGCAATACATTTTGGCAATATTTCGCTGAAGTATTAGCTTTGATGTATGATGTTGACGTAAATAGTGTGCTTGAAAAAGATTCCCCCATCATCAATAGTATCGCATGGAATAATTGCCATGCTATTGAAACTTACGATTCAGGAGGTGTCGATCAAAGTAAAATAACTCCAGATGAAATGAATAGTATCCAAGAAATAGCTTTTGATGCTGGAATTACGAATATAGACAATTTCATAGACGTGTTTAAACCACAGGTTATTTTATATTTATACCGAAATGAAAAGTCCTATGACAGTTATAGACCCGTTGACGGTTTGAAGCCAATTAACAAATGGGGTAAAGATGGATTCTTGCATGAATATATTCATAAAGGCGTTGTTATTCTGCATTGTTGGCATTCAAGTTATATGGCAAGGGGTATTATAGACAAAAAAGATTTTGCACAAGCAGTTTGTGATGCTCTTGCAAGCCATAAGCTATTTAAACGTTTCAGACATTTTCCTCATTATGACGAGACGACAGACTATTCACGCTTTTGTGATTTGGCTAATCAGATAGCCATGAATAAGCATCCACAATCCTCTGAAGAATATAACGAACTGGCTCAGGAAATCATAACAGGAATCGCATTAGAGCTTCGTAAATATGGGGCAACCATGACTGCCAGGTTACTTACCTCCTCGATATTGAATCAAGTTCCATGTTTTAGAGAAGGTAATTGGCAATATTCGCCAAATGGTCGTGGTCCATGCAGAGTCGTAACAGGGGTGTGGAATGCGTTAAGCCATCAAGGAAAAGACGATGAGGCTTCACATGTGGCTCATGCTTTTACGGGCATTAATGGTGATTTATGTTGGTAAAATTAAAAAGGTTACCCTTACTATCCAGTCTTTGGGCAACCTTTTTGCGGAGTCAATTAACCGACATCAAGAGAGAATCTGTACTTTCAACCGTTTTGCTTCATCCTCAACCAGCTTGTCCCACAAGCGGGAGCGTTGCAAAGAGGAAGCGGGAATGCGGTCTTGATACTTTTCCAAGAACTCCGCACTGAACAAACCTTCCCTGCCGTAACAATCAATAATTTCATTCCAGTCCCAGCAGTCGGCAAACTGCTCCAAAAGTTCCGAAGTCAGAATCAGATCGGAGTTACGGGATAATTCCCGCCAGTTCCAATAGTTCTTGTATTTCTCCAAGTTTTCTGCCGTAAATAGGTGCTCATTGTTCGACCCGGAAAGTTCTTCCCAGTCAATTCTGTTCTTAAATTTCTCAAGCATGGAGACCGTCCAAAGGATGGTACGGTTGCCGGAAACCGTTTTCCATTCCACCTTGTCCTTGTATTTCTCCAGCAGTTGCTCGTTCCAAGCAAAGTCGCCCGAAAGTTCCTTCCAAGCGGCATCTTCCAATACTTTCGCCATAAAATCGTTGCTTAAATTCTTTGTTACCATAATACGTTAATGTTTAGAAGTTTATCATTCATTCTGCTGCAAAGTAAAGAGCGTTAAATGCCAAAACGCGGCATATCATAAAAAGAAATGCAGGAAAAAGAGAAAATTTAATATTGAGCTACGATTTGGCACAAGGAAATGCGTAACTTTGTGGCATAACCATTAAATGACAGCAATATGGCAGCAAATCTTTTTGGACGATACGTATGGCTGATGGACATCTTGCGCAGATACAAACGGCTGACGTTTCAGGAAATCAATGAACTTTGGCAGGAAAGTGGATTAGGCTATGGCGAGGAACTGCCTTTGAAGACCTTTCATAACCATAAGAAAGCCATCAAAGACATTTTTGATGTATATATAGAATGTGACCGGAAGGACGGATACCGTTATTATATTGACGAGCCGGAACGCATAGAGGGCAATAATCTGCGCAGCTGGCTTATCAGTTCATACGCCACATTGAACCAGATACAAGCGGATAACAAGCTGGAAGACCGGATTATCTTTGAGGAAATCCCTTCGGGACAGACCTGGCTGACCTGCATTGCGGATGCCATGCGTCGTAACCATGTGTTGAGCATTACGCACCAAGGCTTCGGCAAACCGGAACCCAGCACATTCGACATTGAGCCTTACTTCTTGAAAGTGGTGAAACGCCGTTGGTATGTGGTGGCGCGCAGTCCTTATTACTCCGAGCGGAATAAAGAACAAGGCGTCAAGCCAAGTGATGTGTATTTGGTTTATGCCCTCGACCGTATTTCAGACATCCAAGATACAGGCAAGACGTTCAAGATGAAGAAGGACTTCGATGTACACAGCTATTTCGATGGCTGTTGTGGGGTAATCACCTCAGACGAACCAATTCAAAAGATTGTTATTCGGGCATACAATGGCTTTGCAGACTATCTGCGCACATTGCCTCTGCATGAATCACAGCGTGAGATTGGAAGTGATGACGAATCAACTCTTTTTGAATACCACCTGAAACCGACTTTCGACTTCTACCAACTGGTGCTTGCCCAAGGAGACCAAGTGGAAGTGTTGGAGCCGGACCCCGTGCGTGAAGAGATGCGCAACTTCGCCCAAAATATGTTGGACTATTATACAGAGAAAAAGGAGAACAAGCCATGCAAGGAATAAATTTCATAGCCATAGATTTTGAAACGGCTACAGGCAAACGTGCCTCCATTTGCGAAGCCGGTATCTGTATTGTGCGTAATGGTGAGGTTGCAGAATCCCGTTCTTGGCTTGTCCGTCCGCAAGGAAACAGATACAGTTATTGGAACATGCAAATCCATGGAATACGTCCAAGCGACACTCTAAATTCGCCGGAGTTTCCCGAAGTGTGGGCTGAAATCTGCGAATACCTTAAAGACATTCCTGTACTTGTGGCTCACAATGCGGCTTTTGATATTGGCTGCATCCACCATTCATTGGAACTATACGGCATGGAGAAGCCGGACATCACTTATTATTGTTCCCTCCGTGCCGCTCGCAAGCTTTATGACTTCGGCTGCAATAGTCTGGATTATCTTTGTGACCAGTTTAAGATTCCATATGGTCAACACCACCGGGCAGGAGATGATGCGGAAATGTGTGCGAGGCTGTTTCTGAGGGAGATTAGGGATGCAGGGTGGTGTGAACTGGAAGAGATGAATTATTGTAACGGAAAATTGTAAAAAATAAAATATAGATTTAATATATCATAACATGGATAGTAAATACAATTCTTTCAAGAGAATGGCCATACCAGAATTAGAAGGCAAGCATTTCTTTATTCCCGAATATCAAAGGGGGTATAGGTGGCAGGAGAGGCAAATCATGCAGTTGCTTTCCGACTTAAACGATTTCCGAACAAACAGCATAAATGGCAGTTTTTATTGTTTGCAGCCAATCGTTGTAAAGTTATGTGACGCGCAAACAATTGCCAATAATAAATTGGACGAAAGTGAGACTTGGTATGAAGTAATTGATGGACAGCAACGTCTAACAACCTTACTGCTCATTATGACTTTCTCGCAGCTAACCAGAAAAGTGGATTACCCATCAGATGTCTTTACAATCTATTACAAGACACGCCCGACTCTTGGCCAGATATTTAGTCATTTCAAGGGGCACTATGGCGTAAAGGGATATTTGGATGGAATTACATTAGATATTCAGAATGACAATATGGATATAGACTCTTTCCACATCTACCAGGCAATGCAAAGTATCTTGAAATGGTTTACAGAGCGTGGATTGTATGAAAAAAGACTACCAATCAATCAATTTACAAAAATTGACTGTCTTTTTCAAGAAGAAAAAGACAGTGGTGAACGAAGTATACAAGTAATTTGGTATGAGCTAAATGACAGTACACAACCACGTGAAATGTTCAACCGTCTGAACAATGATAAAATACAATTGACTAATTCAGAACTGATCAGAGCAATTTTCCTTTCTGATTCAACCGAATATGAATTAGAAACAGGAGACTTGTATAATGAGTCAGAACTGAAAGTGGCTTACGACATGAACAAGCAACGAAAACAGGCTCACATCGTTGAGGAGTGGGATGCCATTGAGCATAAACTCAGAGAAAAAGATAAAAGATTTTGGACCTTCCTTACGAATCGTAAAAGAGAGGATTATCCTAATTGCATCGAATTGATATTTGACTTTATTTCCAAGAAATACGCAACAAATACGAGCAATAGCCCAGTAACCAATTCCTCGGACATCCGAAGAGAGGATGAACTTTATACATTTTTATATTTCGACAGATTTCTTCGCAGCGGTGAAAAAACTCCGTGGCAATTGTGGCTTGACATTGAAACCTGTTATGCCATCCTCTGCAATTGGTTTGAGGATTACGACCTGTATCACAAAATCGGTTATTTGACTTATTATTACAATCATAAAAAAGAAGATATCATCCCTGTCTTGCTGGACGAGGCTCTATCAATGTCCAAAAGTGATTTTGTGCAAAATTGCGTAAATGGCAAGATCGCTAAAACTATAGAATTCGACTTTGAAAAGTTGAATTACGTAGACAATAAGGGGCCTATCCTTATGATATTAACTCTCTATAATGTAGAACTACATAGGACTTCTAAATCTTTAGGACGCATGCCATTCGAACTATTCAAAGACATTCCTTGGACGTTAGAACATATCCATGCACAAAATTCGGAAGGGATAGACAACAACAAACGCACTGCATGGGATATATGGCTTGACGAAAACATTAAGATGCTCAGCAATTTCAAAATGACGTTTACAGAAAGCGGAAGTGAACATTTGGCAGAAATAGATCGTCTCATAACAAACATGCAGACATGTCGCAACAAGCAAGACTTGAGATTTAAAGAGGTGGAGATGCTTTTTGATACTGTACTTGATTTTTTTGATACGATGAATACTGACAGGAATGAGCCAGACGAAATGCATAAGCTCTCCAATCTGACTTTGTTGAGTGGCACACTTAACACGAGAGTTGGCAATCTAGTATTTGAAGGTAAACGTCAGCGCATTGTGGAAGCAGATGCCACAGGAAGCGAATATGTGCCTATAGGAACCAAACGTGTATTCCTGAAATATATAAATCATGTCGAACCAGACTTCGACGTACAACAACTCTATTTTTGGGGCAAACGCGATCAAAAAAATTACGAACAGGAAATACGCCACCTACTTGCCCCATATATAATAACCCACAATGACAACAATTAAATGGAGAATACAAAAATGGAAGAGAACAAACTATATACTTTCTGGACTTTGCTGCAGGAGAATCACATAGTGATACCCAAAGTGCAACGCGACTATGCGTATGGTCGCATAGATAACAAAGCCAATGAGGTCAGGTCAAAAATTCTCAGCAACCTGCACGATACACTATCAGGGAAACACAACGGACCGATGATTTTAGATTTTATCTATGCCAGCAAAATAAAAGGGATGGGATTAATTCCTTTGGATGGCCAGCAACGGTTAACGACTTTGTTCCTACTCTATGTATATGCGGCCAAACGTGAGGGAGTAGAGGCTCCCGAACTTTCCAGATTCACCTATGAGACGCGTACATCAGCCTCCCAATTCTGCGAGAAACTATCCAAAGGTATCATCAGCATAAATTGGAGCCAACAGCCCGGCAACCAAATCAAGGACAGCAATGAGTTTCTGCCCACATACGAAGATGATCCTACGATAAGGGCAATGATCGTTGTACTTGATGATATACAAGAAAAATTCTCTGACATACCGAATTTATGGGAGAAGCTCACTAGGAAAGACAACCCGTACATTCAGTTCTATTTCCTACAGTTGGACAAGTTTGATTTATCCGACGATTTGTATGTTAAGATGAATTCACGCGGAAAGCCCCTCACTGAATATGAAATTTTTAAGTCCGACTTGGAAGGCTACTTGGAACAGCTCGCAGGAAATGACGAGTGTAATCGGACTGAATGGTTGAGTATTATCGCTGATTTCACAGAGAAAATTGACACGTCATGGACAGACATGCTATGGAAAAACAGTGGCAACGATGTAACGAAAGTGGATAAAGGTTTTTTGAATTTGTTTCAGATCATTTTCCGTATGCGATATAATTTGCTTCACGAGGGCTCTTCGATTACGGAGGAACAGACTTTCCGTGATAGCATTTGTTCTATGGAGGACTTAAAATTCCTCATTTCGTTTATGGACGAGTTTGAAATACGTTTTCGAGACAATTGTTTCCAGCACTTCTGGGAAGAATTCTTTTATACGTCTTCCGAAGCTGTTGGAGAAAAAACACGAATAAGGCTATTCGGACGCAATTCACAAGACAATATATTTGTCGCAGCCATGAGGGGAGCGTTTACCAATTCGGATTATGTGTTTGCATACGGAATCTACCAGACATTGAAACATAATGTGGAAAAAGGACAAGCATTTGCTCGATTAAGGATACTACGCAACTTATTGACAAATAGCGAATTTGAATTGCGCGGCACTAAAATCGGTACTATGCTCAAGATGGCAGAAGCACTAGTAATAGATGGAACCATCCCTACAGACGGATTTAATGTCTACCAAATAGACGAGGAGAATAAAAAGGCAAGTCTCACGCCGTCGTTAATAAAATATGAGAATCATGTTATTCTGCGCGGCTCATTGAAACTATTCATTGATAACGGCAAGCTTCCATTACTCGAAAAGTTCGAACATATGTTCAACAACCAATATATTAAAAACACGCCGTTGCTTAGATCCGAACTTCTAATATATGGAGATTATTCGCAATACTTCTATCAGCAAACGGAGCGCAGGTGTTTTGTAAACAATGCACAGCAATGGAATGACTTCTTTACATTCAACAGCAACCGCCATAATCAGGAAATGATTCTACATTGTTTGGAACAATGTCCAGAACAGCTGGAGATGCCAGGCACCGACCTAATTTCTCCTACAGATTGGCGTTATTATATGATAAAGTATGATTGCGAAGATTGGGTATACGAAGGTGGAAGTCAAGGAATGTATAATTGGGATGACAGGGAATATAGCCCGTTAATCATCAACGTGCTAAATAGTCGTTCGCACATTAACCGACCCAACAATGGGTATATCGAATGGAATCTTTTGAACCGAATCCTGGCTTATAGAAATAGAGGAAAGGTGAGATTGGATTATCATAGTTCATCTCCCATAGAAATCCCACAAGTCAACATGTCTATCAGCGCTGTCCAAAGCGGATGGAAAATAAACGTGTTTGATGATGAATATAAACTGATAGAACGACTCATCAAAGATGGCTTCAATATTGTGGACTCTATTTGCATTGTAGACGGAAAGGATTTTATCATAGAAGGAGAAATTCTTATCCAAAGCATAATTTCTTATACGGAGGACAAAAAATCTCGTTAGAAATATGTCAATGGTGACCATCCTCCACCTCTCCGACACCCATAGTCAGCATCGGCGGCTTACACAGCTGCCCGATGCTGACGTGATTGTCCATTCTGGCGACTTCACTATGGCAGGTACAGAACAAGAAGTGTTTGACTTCATCAACTGGTTCTGTGACCTGCCTTACCGTCACAAAATCTTTATTGCCGGAAACCATGACAATTGCCTGTATGGAGCAGAATTGTCGGGTTTGGATGATAATTGCCATTATCTCTGTAACTCAGGGGTCAACATTGAAGGCATAAAGTTTTATGGTGTACCTATGTTCATGGAAGACGACATGACCGGGAAATGCAAAGAATATCTTTCTGACATACGTGCGACAAGAAGTCGTACAAGTAATTGTTCAGCATGAT
>ULXT01056556.1_pt1 | contig 15944 bp, 14 predicted proteins | sample 1961571 | NCBI WGS metagenome assembly ULXT01 (sample SAMEA4835846, study PRJEB28245) | human gut metagenome | biome: gut microbiome; material: fecal sample | place: Denmark | collected 2008
CTTCAAGTCGTGTTTTTTCTTTTATGCGTGCTAAAGGCAGTTATACCTTGCAATTGGAAGGGGAAGATTTGATTGTATGGAATGATGCTATGGGGAATGCCTCATCGACAGTTTCTGCTTCTGGAGGTCAGGTGGACATTTCTATTTCCCCTTCTGTTGCAAAAGCAAATGTGAAAGACAATGCTTCGGTTAAGGTTACATTTACTAATAACACCTCTGAAGTAAAAACATTTAGTGTCAATATTTCGGGCAGTCGTTTAGCGCCGGTTTCTAAGGAACTGAAGCTGAGTCCCGGACAAAGCCAGACAATATATGCAACTTTTACAAAAGTGCTTAAAAAAGAGTATAGGGCTATCACTGTTTCTACTTCTTTAACTTCGAAGAAGACAAGTAAACGGATTCAGTTGTTACCTTTCTTTACAGAGTATTAAAAGACAGAACGATATGAAAACAAATAGAATTTATTTGAGCTTTATTTTAATTTGTTGTGTCACTTTGCTTCATGCATATCCTGTTGAGACGGTTGTCTTACAGGATGGTTCGGTGCTTGAAGGATATATGTCCGTTCAACGTCCGGGTAAGGATATTGTCTTTGTGGCACAAAAAGCGACTATTTACGTGCCTTCGGATAAAGTTGTTTCCATTGTTAGGCATGAAACAGAAGTGGATAAGCTCTCAGAGCAATGGAAAGAATGGGTGAAGGATAATCCTAATGCCGTAGAAACGCTTCAAGGGAAAAAATACTTGACCTTAAGTGATATAGTATTGGAAAAGACGGATGCAAACAAAGATTCGGTAGCCATGGAACATCCTCGGAAGATAGGAGCCAATGGAACTGTTTGGAATGTAACGCCACGTAAAGTCCGTATTGTGGAGAAAGGGGCTATAGTCAAATATCTTGATTTTGCTCCTAATACTTATTATTTAAGTTGGAAAGACATTCGTTCAATTAAGCGTCCAGTGCGTGGAAAAACAGAGTTGAGCGGTACTGTTGATAAAATAGAATTGCATTCGGATGAAATTCTTTCCGGGCAGATTATTGAACAGGTTCCTGGTAAATTTATCCGGTTATTAAAAGATGACGGAATGGTAGAAGTCATCAGTTCGGATAAAATTGTGACTCAAAAAAAAGTAAAATTGAATAAAACGCAACGTTTGATTGAGCAAGTTCCTTATATTGAAATTCTTTATGCCAAACCTGGAAAAGTAGTAAGGGGAGTGCTGATAGAACAGAATTATGGGACGAAGCAGACAGAAGGTTATGTCTTGTTCCAACAGGAGAATGACGAGATATTAAAATGTTATAGTGGTGATATTACAGAAATCCGCAAAGAAAAGAATGAAGCTTATGCTCCATTGGATGATATTATTGTCAGGCAGGATGAATTTTTTGTTAATCGACAAAAAGTTAATATGATGGATGTTGACGAACGGGATTCATTCTTGATGTTGGATGTAGAAGGAAAGCCTGTTGTCTTAAAACAGGATTCAATAGGCGGTAAGTTAATCTTAGAAACCTATGATGATATGTCTAATCGGGAGTGTATTCTTTTGAAGTTGGTGCAGATGAAAGTAAAAGGGAAAATGCGTTATGTTTTTACTTATGAAGATTTAGTTCAACGTAGTGTCCGTCCGTCTGGTGTTTCGGTAAGTGCCAATCACACATTAAAATTGGAATATCCTGTGTCAACAGGAGAGTATGTAATTTATAAACCGCAAGGAAAGAAAGTCATTTGGTGTAAAATTGAATGATATTGTTTTCCGTAATTGATGCAAGAGCCATACAGAATATTTTGAAGTGAAATTTCTGTATGGCTCTGTCGTTTTTTTACTTATTTATGCGAATCAGGAGTTATACTTTGCGTGTTTTAGAATTGTGCAGGCGAGGCAAGAAAGAGCCGTTCAATCTTTTCGAAGATGTCAGCAAATGCGGGGACTGGCGATGTAGAAATGCACAAATCTGTACTGCGCAAAGCATAAACGTAGTTATGTTTCACAGGAGTTAAAGACCAATAGTTTTGCTTCTGAAAGCGGTGCAAAAGGTATTGGCTTCTAACTCCCAGCCCGCACTGGCGGGCGATAACTACCTATAACTCCCTTTTAACTCCTGATTGGCATTATTTATTTCTCTCAACCATTTCTCCAGCTCACCGGTCCATTGGCGTTTGTAAGGGAAGCTGTCGCGGAATCCCCAGCCGTGTCCGCCGACGGGATAGGTGTGCAGGCTTGCCGAGACACCGTTTTTCACCAGTGCCGTATAATAGTTCACGCTGTTGGCTACGGGTACGGCGCCGTCATCGCTGCTGTGCATGATGAATGCCTGAGGAGTTTCGGGTGTGACTTGCAGTTCGTTCGAGTACTTTTGTTCGAGTTCTTTTGAAGGATTCTTTCCTAACAGGTTGTCGTGCGAACCCATGTGGGTGTAAGCAGGATCCATCGTAATGACCGGATAGAACAGAATCTGGAAGTCGGGACGTGTCTCTGCGTCTGTAAAATGGGTTGCGACGGTACTTGCCAGATGTCCGCCTGCCGAGGCGCCCATGATGCCCAGCTTTTGGATGTTCCATTCTTTTGCATGCTGGCGCATGATGCGGAGTGCCTGTTGGGCATCGCTCAGGGGGACTTCATTGTTTCCGTTAGGCATACGGTAGGTCAGTACGGCGTATGTAATGCCTTGGCTGTTGAACCAGTTTGCCATATCATGCCCTTCGTGGTTCATGGCGAGATGGCTGTATCCACCTCCCGGGCACATCACGATGGCAAGTCCGTTGCTTTCTTTAGCGGGATAGACTTCGATGGTCGGTTCTGCTACATAGAGCGGACCTTTTTCCACTTGGCTGGTCATGCCATTGTCATTGGGCGCGCCGTTTTGCCATAACTTGATTTTGACAGGTTCCTGCGCCGCAAGCAGCGTAGAAACAAAGAGTAAACTCATTAATGCTAACTTTTTCATGGTGTTTTATTTTTTTTATTAGGTGACTAGGTACTAGGTGACTAGGCTTTGAATAGTTTTGCTAATGGTATCTAAAACCTAGTACCTAGTACCTTGTCATCTAGTCAACTTTATTGATGTTCATACTCGCTTTTACTAAATATATAATAAGGAGTGCGTATGCAATGAGCGATACCACTTGGCTCATCGGGTTTTCCAGCCATGCCTCGTTCACCAGGTTAATGCCTCCGAAACGCATCGCGGCACTTATCACACCCATCAGTGCACCGCCGGCTATGAAGCCCGAAGCCAGCAAAGTGCCCTTTTCTCCACGTGCCGTATTGACCGCTTCGTCCTTGCTACGGGTGGTGACGTACCAGTTGATGGCACCGCCTACAATAAGCGGCAGGTTCAGCTCCAAGGGGATAAACATACCTAAGGCAAAGGCAAGTGCCGGGACTTTGAAATAAGTCAGCACCAATGCCAGTGCGGCACCAATACCATAGAGCAGCCACGGAGCTGACACACCGTTCATCAGCGGGTCGATGACGGCAGCCATGGCATTGGCTTGCGGTGCGGCAAGTGCGCCCGAAGAGAATCCGTAGGTCTTGTTCAGTATCATGATAACACCGCCTACGGTAGCTGCCGATACCAGTGTGCCCAGGAATTTCCACGTCTGTTGCTTGGCGGGCGTGCTTCCCAGCCAATAGCCGATTTTCAGGTCGGTAATGAAGCCGCCTGCCATCGAGAGGGCGGTACATACCACGCCTCCCATAACCAATGCCGCAACCATGCCCGTAGCACCTTTCAGCCCTACGGCAACCATCACCACCGATGCCAGAATCAGGGTCATCAGTGTCATGCCCGATACGGGATTGGTACCCACGATGGCAATGGCATTGGCGGCTACTGTGGTGAACAGGAACGAGATGCCAGCCACCAGGATGATGCCGACAACGGTATGCAGCAAGTTGCCTTGCATCACATCGAAATAGAAGAACAGCGCCACGAGGATGATGGTGATGATGGAACCGATGGCGATGATTTTCATCGACAGATCTTTCTGGGTACGCACGACGTTGGCTTCGGTTTTCTTGCCTTTCATTTCCTTGGCGGCAAGACCTACGGCACTCTTGATGATGCCCCACGAGCGGACGATGCCGATGATGCCCGCCATGGCGATGCCTCCGATGCCGATACTCTTGGCATATTCGGCGAAGATGGTTTCGGGCGACATCGAGCCTACGGTCTGCGTGATAGCCGGATTCCAGGCGTTCAATACCTGGTCGCCCCACAGCATTGCGATGCCCGGCACGATGATAATCCATACAGCGAGCGAGCCGGCGCAGATAATGGCGGCATATTTCAACCCTACGATATACCCCAGCCCCAAGACCGCTGCTCCGGTATTGATTTTAAGCACCAGCTTCGCCTTGTCGGCAATCGTTTCGCCCCAGCCACACACGCGGGTAGTGAAGTTCTCGTTCCACCACCCGAAGGTAGCTACGATAAAGTCGTACAGACCGCCGATGAGTCCGGCAAAGAGCAACGGTTTCGCCTGGCTTCCTCCCTTTTCGCCCGAAATCAGCACCTGCGTGCTGGCGGTGGCTTCGGGAAAAGGATATTCGCCGTGTTTCTCGCTTACGAAATACTTGCGGAAAGGAATGAGAAACAGGATACCAAGGATACCTCCCAGCAAAGAGCTGATGAACATCTGGAAGAAGTCGACCGTCATTTCCGGATACTTGTCCTGAAGGATGTAAAGTGCCGGAAGGGTGAAGATGGCTCCGGCTACGATAACGCCCGAACATGCCCCGATGGACTGGATGATGACGTTTTCGCCCAGTGCGCTTTTACGCTTGGCGGCTCCAGACACTCCCACGGCAATGATGGCGATGGGGATGGCGGCTTCGAATACCTGCCCCACTTTCAACCCCAAGTATGCCGCTGCTGCCGAGAAGAGTATTGCCATGGCAATGCCCCACGTCACCGACCAGGCATTTACTTCGGGATAATTCTTGTCGGGCGACATCAGGGGGTGGTATTGTTCGCCCGGTTTCAGTGGACGGAACGCGTTTTCGGGCAGTCCCGTCGGTTTTTCATCTGTTTCTTTCATGTTGTGTTATTATTTTTAGTTTCAATTTATCTTTTCGTGGCAGATAAAGCCTTATGTACCGTTCCCGGTGTAATGTAAACTGTCAGCTATTAATAATTAATTGTTAATTATTAATTATAACCTATCTTGCGATGTACTTCTCCATCCCTTCGGTGTAGTAGATGTCCGTCTTTCCGTCGTCCTTGCTATAGATAAAGTAGGCGTCCAGCTCAGGATGGGCACGGCAGACGGCTTTGGCAGAGTCCAGCCCCAATACCATGAAGGCGGTGGCGTAAGCGTCTGCCTTGGCACAGTTGTCGGCGATGACCGTAGCCGAGAGGATGTTGTGCTGTATCGGGTAGCCTGTACGCGGGTCGATGGTATGGGCGTATTTCTTGCCGTCCTTGTAATAGAAGTTGCGGTAGTTGCCCGAAGTGGCAAGCCCTACGCCGCTCACCTGCAATACGGTCTGCAACTCCTGGTTCACTGCCAGCGAGTCGTCTATGGGCTTGTTGATGCCGATGCGCCACGGTTTCATCTGCGCGTTTTCACCTTTCATCACCAGTTCTCCCCCGATGTCTACCATATAGTTGCGTATCCCTTTCCGGTCCAGCAGGCGTGCCACACAGTCTACACCGAAGCCTTTGGCAATGGCACTGCAGTCCAGCATCGTGCGCGGGTCGCTCTTGACAATCCTTCCGTTTTCCAGCTTCACCTTATCGTATCCGACGAATTGGCGCAAGCTGTCGATGGTAGCCGAATCTACTTGCGATGCATTCTTGAACCCGAATCCCCAGGCATTCACCAGCGGAGCAACGGTAATGTCGAACGCGCCGTGTGTCTCTTCCGATACCTGCCGGGCAAGGCGGTACACATAGTCGAACAGGGAGTCGGTCTGCATATCCGTATTGTCGTTGATGCGCGTAATGACCGATGCCTTGTTGAAAGGCGAAAGCGAACGGTCTACCCGTTGCAGCTCGGCTTCTATCTCGGCTTTCAGGTTCTCTTTCGACTGGTAAGTGATTTTATACATCGTGCCGAACACCAGCCCCTGGTCGGTCTGGTAAGGTGCCTGCTTGCGCAATATCCATACGGTGCCCACGACGAGCAGCAGCAGGAAAGGGATTTGCCATTTCAGTCCGTTTTTTTTCTTCATATCGTTGTGATTAGTTTATGAATGTGTCAGTTTAAAACGCAGATTTACGCAGATTTCGCAGATTATTTTTAATATTGATTAAATCTGCGCGAATCTGCGAAAATCTGCGTTTCCTTATATCGTTTAATTTTGTATACATATTGTCATTCTCCATTTTCTAACCGAGTAAGTGTTCGCAAAGTATCTTTACGCCGATGCCTATCAATACCAGCCCGCCGAACAATTCCATCCGCAAGTTGAAGCGTTTCCCGAAAAAGATGCCGATAAGGCTTCCTGCCAGCGAGAGGATGAACGAGGCAAGCCCGATGGCAACGAGCGGAAGAAGCAGGCTCTGTAGCTCCTTGAATCCGGTGAAGGCAAACGAGATGCCTACCGCCAGTGCATCGATGCTGGTAGCGATGGCAAGGGTGATGATGACCTTCAGCCGGGTAGGGTCGAAGCTGTGTTCTTCGCTGTCCTTGAAATGCTCGCGTATCATGCGGATGCCTAAAAAAGCGAGCAGCCCGAAGGCTACCCAATGGTCGTAAGCCTCGATGAGGTGGCTGAAATGGCTTGCCCCAAGCCAGCCCAGCAAAGGCATCAAAGCCTGGAAGAAGCCGAAAAAGAACGCCATCGTCAGAAACGTATTCCACCGGATGTGCCGTAATATGATGCCGCTGGTGACGGACACCGTGAAGCAATCGATGGCGAGGCTCACGGCAAGCAAAAGAATTGCGAATATACCCATTTGTGTCAGTTCGTTATTAGTTGGTTTATATACGGTTTCACCACAGAGGACACAAAGGCGCACAGAGGAAATAAATTAATACTCTGTGAGACTCTGTGTCCTCTGTGGTGAAATCATCTGTCATATTAAAACGGAAGATTATAAATCAAGTTATACGTCAGGTTGAAGCTGCTGCTGGCGTTCTTGCCAAAGCCAGGCACGTACCAGGGGACCGAGTTCTCGTGATTGTCGATGCTCATGCGCATCTTGTAGCGCACCGCCCATCCCATGTGGAAACCTTTGTAAATCCTTACCTTGATGCCTACCACACCTTCCAGCCAGCTTGCCTTGCTTTTCATGCCCGAATACGAAAAAGGCACCGTAGTCCCTCCATAATTGGGGTCACTCATGTCAGGTCCGCTCACGTCGTAGGTGAACGAACTCATGCCGTAACGCAGGCCCACATACAGATAACCGGGCAGGTAAGGCTTCAGGTAGAACACGTTATAGTCCATGCCTATCCGGAAATAAGGCGCCGATGTCTTGTAGTGCATGTCGTTGGCATCGTTGACGGCATCGGTTTTCCCGTAGCCTATTTCGAGGGTAGGCAAAAAACGGTTCTTCAGGTTACTTTGCAATAAAATTTCGCTGCTCATGATGTCTCCTCCCAGCAGGTAGCCGCCTATGCCGGCTATTTCCACGCCGATAGAGCTTCCCTGATAGAACGGGGAAGCCTTGTAGTCGGCCTTTAGCTGCTCCTTGTCTTTCTTTTGTGCCCATGCCGGGGCGGGGAACAGAAAGAGAAGGCTACTGCTCAACACCAGAAACAGTGAAATAGATGCGGATATTTTCTTTCTCATTGTTGTCGATATTCGGGTTAGTGATGGCGATAGAGTCGAGCCTGTGGTGGGTGTGCGCCGTACCGGTGATTTCGTAGAACATCATGCTTCCGCAATCCAGGTTGGTGAAATACGGGATGTTCCGGTGGTCAATCCGGATGGTGTCGCGTCCCACATAACCGACATCCAGCGCGTGATAGATAAAGATAAACTGGGTGTAGGCATCGTAGCTCAAAGGAAGGCTGAAGCTGCTTGCCGCCGCCTCCTGATTGATAAGCGTGTCAGATACAAGCGTATCAGAAGAAGTGGTCTGACCTACGATAGTGATGGTGTCAGAAGTATTGAATGTCCGTCCGTTTTGGTCTACCAGCGAAAAATGCAGGTACGACAAGGCGTTGGGCGGGCAGTTTTCCACTTCACAGCCTGGAACCAACAGTCCTGCTAACGCCAATATGCAGAATATGACCGGTAGTCTTTTCATCGTTACAGTTCTTTTTCGATTTGATACTTGTTTCGTTCGGGAGCGTTGCGGGCTATCAGTTCGCCGATGAATCCGGCAAGGAACAATTGCGTGCCGATAACCATCGTGGTCAGCGCCAGGTAGAAGTACGGGCTTTCGGTCACCAGCCGGTACGGATTTCCGCAATACATGTCGTGCAGCTTGTTGAATCCGATAACAGCCACCGATATGAATCCCAACAAAAACATAATAGAACCCAGAAAGCCGAAGATGTGCATCGGCTTCACCCCGAAAGTGGAAAGGAACCATAACGTAAGCAGGTCGAGGTAACCGTTTACGAAGCGGTTCAGCCCGAATTTGGTCTTTCCGTACTTACGTGCCTGATGATGCACCACCTTTTCACCGATTCTGGCAAATCCTGCATTTTTTGCCAGGTACGGGATATACCGGTGCATTTCGCCATACACTTCGATGTTCTTCACCACTTCACGCCGGTATGCCTTCAGCCCGCAGTTGAAATCGTGCAGGTTGTGTATGCCCGACACCGCCCGTGCCGTTGCATTGAAAAGCTTGGTGGGTATGGTTTTCGAGAGCGGGTCATAGCGTTTCTGTTTCCAGCCCGAAACCAGGTCATACCCGTCCTCCGTAATCATCCGATACAGTTCCGGAATTTCGTCGGGACTGTCTTGCAGGTCGGCATCCATGGTAATGACCACATCGCCTTCTGCCCGCTCGAACCCGCAGTACAGGGCGGGCGATTTCCCGTAATTGCGGCGGAACTTGATGCCTTTCACCTCCGGATTGCTTTTGCTCAGTTCCTCGATGATGTCCCACGAGCGGTCGGTGCTTCCGTCATTGACGAAGATGATTTCGTACGAGAAGCGGTTGGCGTCCATCACCCGTTTTATCCATGCATGCAGTTCGGGCAACGACTCGGCTTCATTATATAAAGGGATTACTACTGATATGTCCATACCTTATATTTATTGTCTTTATTTCTTATATCTCATTGTTAACAGAGCGGTAGGCAACGAAAGCACGATGCCGTAAAACACGTTTTGCGAAATAAGCTGGAACGTAAGTTGGATAGGCGTAAGTGCTGCCACCGTGTCGAATGCAATCATTATCTGCTCCATTGAATTGGCAAGGTCGCCCTGCACCATTTGCATCGTTTCGTTCAGTTGCTGGCGGTACATGTCCATCAGGAATCCCTGGTCGATGAACTGGAAGTATATATAATGGGCTACAGCCGTCAGCATCGCCGCAAAAATGTACATGCATACCGTAAAAAGAAAGGCGCGTGAAAAAGAAACCGTTCCTCCACAACAGGTGTTTCTGAACTTCCGTGTGTACAAATACCCTAAAACCGGAACGAAGAGGGTGCAGAGGACGAAGCATAGTTGCAGCAAAGGAAAACTGAACCCTAATGGGAGGAAGATGAATTTGATAATCCAAAAAACGCCCATGTAGGTGCCGAACCTCATCGCTTGCTCTTGAATGGAGACTGGTCTATCTGTTGTCATTTTCTTTTTCTTATAAAATGGATTCGTGCACAAAAGTACGTTTTTTGTCTCTATTTTCTCTATGAAAAGCCGGAAAAATGATGTTTCTTTCAAATTTTCTTCATTTTTTTATCGGAATGTATTGCATATTCGGAAAAAACACCTACCTTTGCACCCGCAATCGAGAAATATCGCGCCGATGATAGTTCAGGGATTGCAAGATTTTTGAAATACGGGTAAGTCCCATACGGCCAGCTCCCTTCGAATCCTCCAGGGCTTGATCGCAGCAAAGGTAGTTGGTTGTAGCGGCGCGATATGGTAAGCTTACCCACCTGCCTCTTTAGCTCAGTTGGCCAGAGCACGTGATTTGTAATCTCGGGGTCGTTGGTTCGAATCCGACAAGAGGCTCATCCGATAAGCCGCTCCTTTATGTGAGGAGTGGCTTTTTTGTATGTTCATATTCTGACAAAACCAAGTGGAATGTGCGGGAAACCTAACTGCGTCGCCTGCACGATTACTAATCGTCAGCCTGTACGATTACTAATCGTTAAGCTGTACGATTAGTAATCGTGCGAGCGATGCAGTTATACTGCCTGCATTTTACGGATAAGTCTTTGTGGGTTATCAGCTTGTTGCGGCCGGGTTCGCAGACCGCTTTGCGGTTGGTGCTTATTGTGTATTTTCATTTCCTTTTCATACTTCGTATCACGTCTTTTGTGGCGGCATCTACCCGGTACGACTCTACGATTTTCTGTAATGCCTTGTTGTAAGTGAAGTCGTCCAACGAATTTTGTTGCAGGTATGCCATCGTCTGTTGGGGGAATTTCACGAAGCAGACCGATATTGCCCATGCCACTCCCATCCGTACGTAATAGCCTTCGTGGCGGATGGCATTATATAAGGAGAGAAGTTCGCCGATATGCTCCTCGTCGATGAAGAGCTGCATCGCCATCACCACTCCGAAGCGGATTTCATACTCGCCCTCGGCTTGCATCCAAGTCTTCAGGTACTCCCACAGCCGTTCTTTGTTCGTTTCGACGAACCGCTTTCCTCCTCCGAACTTGAACGTGTCGCATACCGACCAGCTGTTGATGTTCCATACAAAACGGGTCACTCGGTGCAGGTACACCTCGATGTCGGCATCGGGACGGATGCAGCCCAATACCATTCCATGCAGCATCCGCTCTTCCATATAATAGGTGTCGGCGGTATCGAGGTAAGCTTCCCAATCGGCTTTGGCGATGCGTGCCGCCAGCTGGCGCAAGTGGGGCACACGGATACCCAACACATGTTCCACGCCCGGATTCAGGCTTTCGGTAAACTTTTTGTTTCCCTGCTCTGCCAACCGGAGCAGATGCTCTTTGATGGTCAAGCCTTCGAGTCTGTATTCTTCCATATCTTTTGCTTTGTTGTCATATTTCCTGCAAAAATACGCATTGCTATCCCCATAAGTAGGTATTTAACATCTTTTTTTACCTAAAAGTAGGTATTGCCGCTATAAAGCAAGCTCCATACCTTTGCGGTAGTTAAAAATCAACAAAAGATAAAGAGAAATGAAAACAACGAAACTCTTATTCTCACTCTGCTTGGCGATGCTTGCCCCGCACGCTTTCGCTACAGGTGAAGCAGAGCAGGCAAGTAAAGGCAATGCGGACATAACCGCAGAGAGCGCATCGGAAACGGTCAAGACAGAAAAGAAGAAATCACGCTTCACCATCGGCGGGTATGGCGAAGCGGTATATAGCCGGAACTTTTATAGCGACAATTATTTGCGCTATGACAGTCCGCAGGATTATAAAGACGATAAACACGGACGTTTTGACCTGCCACATGTTGTCCTGATGTTAGGATATGATTTTGGCAAAGGCTGGTCAATGGGGATGGAAATCGAATTTGAACACGGAGGTACAGAAAGTGCCGTTGAGATAGAAGAACATGAAGGAGGTGAATACGAAACCGAAGTGGAACGTGGAGGTGAAGTTGCCCTCGAGCAATTTTGGATCCAGAAATCTTTCTGTCCGGAGTTCAACATTAAATTAGGGCACATGGTCATCCCGGTAGGTGCTACGAATGCCCATCACCTTCCTACCGAATTCTTTGGTGTATATCGTCCGGAAGGTGAAAATACCATTATGCCTTGTACGTGGCATGAAACCGGATTAAGCATTTGGGGACGTGCAGGAGATTGGCGGTATGAAGCTATGTTGCTTCCTGGACTTGACTCTGACCGCTTTAATGATAAGGAATGGATAAAAGGCGGTGCCGGAAGCCCTTACGAATTCAAGATAGCCAATGCTATGGCTGGTGCTGTCCGTGTAGATAATTATTCGGTAAAAGGCCTTCGACTTTCTGTAAGCGGATATGCCGGAAACACATTTAGCAATACGCTGAAGAAAGCGACCAATGCCATATACGACAATGTAAAGGGAACAGTATTAATCGGTTCATTTGATTTTCATTACAACGACCATAACTGGGTGGCACGTGGAAATTTCGATTATGGACACTTGTCGGATGCTGCTTTGATAACCCGTTATAACCAAAGTTTCTCCAATGACTCGCCTGCGAAAAAAAGACCTGTAGCTACATCAGCAATTTCTACAGGGGTAGAAGTGGGCTACGACTTATTCGGTTGGCTTGGCAAAAAGCAGCAAGAAAAAGGACGCAAATTCTATCTTTTCGGTCGTTATGAATATTATGATTCAATGTATAAAACGGAAGATGCAGTGACTGATTATGAAGAATATGGACGGCAACGCATCGCTTTCGGTGTCAACTACTATCCGATGAAAGACATTGTACTGAAGGGGGAATATTCATTGGGTATCCTTAAAAGCAAATTTAATAATGAACCTGCCGTCTCATTGGGAGTAGCATATTCCGGTTTCTTCAATTTGTAAAATCAAAAACAAGATACAAACAAAACACTAATTTAAAAATAAGACAATGAAAAAGTATTTGAAATTTCCGATTTACGTGGCATTGTCTGCCATGGTAGGCATGAATGTTACGGCTTGTAGTGATGACGACCCTGTTAATCAGGAAGAATCTGGAACTCTCTCTGCACAGGAACAGGCTCTGAAAGATGTAATAACTGATTATACAGACCAAACTGTGATACCTACTTACAAAGGAATGGCAGATGCCGCTATGGAACTGCATAGCCTATGTATTGATATTCGTACCAAAAAATCAGATGGAACGTTATCTACCGCCGATGTGGAAGCTGCCGGTGAAGCTTGGAAAACCGCACGTGATTATTGGGAAAAAAGTGAAGCTTGGTTGTTTGGTCCCGCCGGAGACTATTATATAGACCCACACATTGATTCGTGGCCGCTTGATAAAACAGGAATGGATGCCCTGTTGAGCAATCCTGCACAAATGGCACAAATGGATGATGAAGGTGTATATGTCGGTAACTATTTAGGATATGCATTACAAGGATTCCATGCCATCGAATATCTTTTATTTGAACTGACAAATACAAACGCTAACGGCAATGCTACTGCTAATTCTGAAAGTGTAGCTCATAATCTGAATTATACCACCGAGGAATTAAATTATTTGGTTGGTTTAGCCGCTGACTTGCGTAATCAGTGTATTTTATTGGAAGCATGTTGGGCTGGTACAGAAAATGTAACATCAGAGAAACAACAGATTTTGACTGATACCGAACTGGATAAAGGCATAAACTTTGGTGAACGTATTAAAAATGCGGGTAACGCAGGTAGTGAATACGTAAACTATCTCGATGTAATGTACGACATTATAACCGCAGGCATCCAAAACATAGCAAACGAGGTAGGCAACATTAAAATCGGTAACCCGACAGGTAAGGGTCTTCCTTCAGGAGGTATGGAATACGATCCGAACTATATCGAATCACCTTATAGTTTAAATTCTATCCGCGACTTCTTGGGTAATATCATTAGTATCCGCAATGCTTATCAAGGTTCTCCTTCTGTAGACGGAACTATTCAAGTAGCTACGAATACGCTTAGTGCTTACATTGCTACGCTTGATCCCGACTTAGACAGTCGTGTGAAAGCCGCTATCCAAGATGCATACGATAAAATTTCATTGATGGGTGAACCTTTTGCCTACACTTGTGGGGCTTCTGAATATGATACCATTAATCAAGACGCTATTGACGCTTGTAATGTGATGAATGACATCTTTGATGAAGTGAAAACTTTGTTACAGGCAAATCACTAATCATTTCTCTTGAACCAATAAAAAGGGCATGTTTAGGCAATAAACTGCATAATCAAAAAATAATATCATTCTGAGCTTAGCGGAGGGTCTCGGAAATGCAGTCATGCATTCGAGATTCTTCACTATGCTTTAAATGACAACACATGAGTTTATTCCATAAGATGTCATCTTTTTAGAATTATGATAGGACAATTACTAACTTTATATTACTTTTGGATGATGAAAAAACATTATTATTTAGCTGCATTCTTGTCAATAGGCATGATAACGGCTTGTAGTGACGATGAAGTGAAAACAGACAATCCGTCACCGAATCCAGAACCGTCAGAACTTCCTGATTGGTATTATACAGGTGGAGAACTGGGTACAACATTCAATTCATCTTCTACCGCTTTCGAAGACCCGACTCCTGTAGTAGACGGCGATGCCGACATGACCGCCTCTTTTAACAGAGGAGAACAATTCTTCGAGAAACCTTATACATCTAATTTCTCTGGTATGCGTCACGGTTTGGGACCTGTCTATATCCGTACCTCTTGCCAGCATTGCCATCCGGGATACGGGCACGGACAAAGCCAACCTGCCGGTTCTTTTAATACAAACACAATAGGCAACGGTTACTTATTAGTTGTCTACAACCCTGCAACCAATGCCTACGTTTCTTGGCTTGCAGGTATGCCGCAGACCCATGCCGTGGCCCCTTTCAAGGCTCCGCTGGACGAAAGCCAGATTATGCTGACTTGGCATGAATATACCGACCAGAACGGGAACAAGTTCCCCGACGGTGAGACCTATTCGTTGCGCTATCCGGAAATAACGATTCCCAAGAGTGCCATTTATGTAGCCAACAAAGGATATGATGTGGGCACATACGAAGTCCGCCTCGAATCCACCATCGGCATTTACGGTACCGGCTTGCTGGATGCCATTTCGGATGAAGACCTGAAGGCGCAATACGTGCAGGAAGAAAAAGACGGTTATCTGAAGAACGGGCTGAACCCCAACATCTTTGCCAACGGAGACTGGACGGGGCAATATGCCAACACGGCACAGGGAGGTGACGGGACGAAATATCCTTTCCGTTATACGTATGCTCTGAGCCGTGGTCCGTTGCAGGATGCAGCCGGAGCCAACGCCTTTTGGAACATCACCAACGCTACACGTAGCGACCGCCGGTTCCATTACCTGGATGCGGCAGGCACGTATGCCCAGTATTCTTCGGAAGACCCCGAAGTGCAGGCAGGCTTCCGTGACTACATTGAGCAGGCAGACCCCGACAAGAATCATCCCGACTGGCACATCCAGAACGAGGACGGCACGTACGACGAGCAACAGAACATCTACAACTACCTGACTTCGAAAGAACTGGACGTGGAAGTATCCGACCAAGATTATATCGACCTCATGGTATGGCACCGCGGACTTGCCGTGCCCGCCGCACGCAACGTGGATGATGAAGAAGTGCTTCGCGGGAAAGAGCTTTTCGAACAATTGAACTGTACATATTGCCACAGACCCAGCTGGACCACGGGTGACGACGAGATACGCGACCCGGCACGTTTCTTCGTAGGAGACAAGGCAGACCAGTTGCCCCGTTATCCGCACCAGAAGATTTGGCCTTATACGGATATGGTACAGCACAAGCTGCACATGCAGAACGATATCCGTACCGGCTGGTGCCGCACCACTCCGCTTTGGGGACGCGGCTTACACCAACGTTGCACCGGAGCCGAATATGCTGACCGTCTGCACGATTGCCGTGCACGCACCACGCTGGAAGCCATCATGTGGCACGGCACCAGCACCGAGAGCGACGCTTACGAACAAATCGAAGCTTTCCGCAACCTCTCGAAGGAAGACCGTGACGCTATCGTGAAATTCATCGATTCTATTTAATGTTTTTCACCACGGATTACACAGATTTTATCAATTAATAATTAACAGTTAACAATTAATAATTGGCAACGGAGCATCCGCCGTTATTCATTCTTATAGTAAAACAAAATTGGTTTGCGAAAAATGGATTGGAACACAGAGAC
>ULXT01059437.1_pt1 | contig 15750 bp, 18 predicted proteins | sample 1961571 | NCBI WGS metagenome assembly ULXT01 (sample SAMEA4835846, study PRJEB28245) | human gut metagenome | biome: gut microbiome; material: fecal sample | place: Denmark | collected 2008
TATATACTTTTTATAAATCGTCATCAATAGATTTTCCATCCATTTTCTTTTTCATTTGTTCAATTTTCTCTTGATTAGCCATTGAATGAGGCTCTAATTTATTTATTCCTGTCATATCTTTTATATCAATAGTTTTTACTGCAACTCCTTTTATTTTCTGTCCTAATGATAATTTTCTATATTCTCCATTATTTGATATTTCATCTACAAATTTGCTATGCTCCGTATGTCTGTTTGTATCTTGTTTAACATCTATTTTCTCCGGTAATAATTTTTGCCCTCCTGAAACAAATCTGTCAATAAATGGTATTTTTCTTAATAATGGTTTACTTGCAAGAAAATCGAATATTTTTTGTTTTATTCCTAATTTATTATTTTTAGGCTGTTGATTATTTGGTGGCTCAAATACAGGAATTTCTTCTGTAATTTCACCTTCTCTAATTTCAGTTCGTTCTCCTATTAGTTGTTGCATTTCATCAATACTGTTTACTTTAGTTCCAAAGTCATTTTCAAATATTTCTACTGCCTTATCTACTAACTCTGTAACAGACATATTTTTTCCATTTAATGAATATATCATATATTTCGTATATAACTTACTAAACTCTGGATTGTTTTGTAAATATTCTGATAATTTTGCACCTTGACCATTTAAAATTCCTAATTCCATTTCTATCATAGAATTAAATGATGTAATGTTAGCACCATAACATTGTTCTTCTGTAATTGTTTCGTTTTTTTCAAAAAAATCAGTATCTATTATCTTAATTCTATTTTCAGCCTCATCCCACATTATTCCACCTTGATTAAGGTCTTGAAATAAAACCTTGTCTGATGATAATTGTTTTAAATCACTTTCAACCTTTTTTATTGCAGATATAAGTGTTGGTATATCAATTTTCTTTATAATTTCGTGTAGTGGTACTCCTTGTACATAATCCATTGTATAACCTCTAAAACCACCATCAATTTCTACCCTGTCTTTAGGAAAAACACAAGTGGAATTTTCAATTCCAATTATGCCAGAGAACTCATCTTCATTGTGCAATTCTATTCCTTTTTCATTTAGTGCTTTTATTACAAAATCAGTACCATATTTATATACTATTGAACAAGCACCTCGCCCCAATTCTTGCATTTGTGATAATTCGTTAGAAGTAATTTGTATTGTTTCCATTTTTTCCTCCTTTACAGTTGCATTTGACTTTCTTGTTCTGTTCTTTGTTGCTGTCTTGTTTCTCTTGTTTGTGTAGATAAATTTATTTCATTTACTATATTTTGAAATCTATTTAAGGGATTATTAGAATTGATTGATATAGATGATATGTTATTCTGTTTTGTTACTATTTTAGCACGATTATTCTGTATTTGTCTATTCATTTCATTATTTTGTAATTGCAATATATCTGCTTGATGTCTATTACTTACTCTTCTATTCTCATCAATCGGTACAAGCAGTCCTGCATTTCGTCTATCATTTACTTTTTGCTCATACTGCAATCTTAAGATTTGTTGGTCTATCATTTGTTTTAACTGTGGATCTGCTTTTAATACTCCCAAAAACTGTTGCATTTCTGGTGTCAATTTTCTTCCTAGTTCACAATGAGAATATGTATATAAATCAGATAAACTATCTTCTAAGCTATATGTTCCTTTCTTCTCTTTACCATCGGTCATAAGTAATTGTCTTTTCAAATCTATATTATCTAATTTTGCTTGTTTTAATCTTCCTTTTCCCATTATTTTTCCTATCAATGATATTTTTTCACTTTCAACTTGTCCTCTTTCTTGTTCTAACATTGATAATTTTGAATTTCTTATTAAATCTTGTACCTTTGAGTCAAAACTTTTTTCAAAAGTTTCTCTCAACATTGCACTGTGTTCCTTTGTAATAGTTCCGTCCTGTGTCAAATTTTCTAATTCTGATAATACTCCACTTACTTTGTCTAACTTTGTTGGATCATCTATTCTTTGGACTTGCTCACCAATTCTTTGCATATTGTTTTTAATCTGTTCTATACTTGAATGAATATTAGCATCATCTGTTTTTGTTATAGAATAGTCTAGTCCTAACTTTCTAGCCAAGCCACTAAATTTTATTTCTTCTTGTTTTAATTCATAATGTGTTGTTTCTACACTATCTGGTATAGAATGAGTTTCATCTTCTATATGTTGTCTTTTTAATGCTACTGCTATATCTTTTTTTCTTTTTTCACTTTTTATTTTGCTTTCTTGTTCAGACTTTGCTTTAGCCTCTTGTCTTGCCTTTTCCTTTTGTTCTCTTTCTTGTTCTTTTCTCTGTTGTTCTTCTTGTCTTGTATTTTCCTCTTTTTCAGACAAGCTTATTGCTCTATTTGATAACTCTGAAAAATCAATATTTTGTAGGTCAATCCCCTCATATAGCCTGTCTTCTATTCCGTACTGTCTTAATTTTATAATACTTTCTTCAAATTGTTGTAAATTAGGAAACATTTCATTTAATATTCTTCCTCTGTTTTTGTCTTGTCTTGCATTATATATAAATCCATCTTGTACTAAATGAGCTATATTATCTTTTAATTCATCTAAACTTTTTACTTTACTTAATTGATATATATCTTTTAATGCGTGTTCCAATTCTTCTTTGCTACTTATTTTTATAACTCTATCGCCTGTTTCAATCACATATTCACAAGATTTATCATCATTTGCTGTTCGTTTTATATGGGCGTTTTCTCCGTAATTTTCTCTTAACATATTTATCATATACATTACATCTTTGTCCTCTGGTGTTGGTTGTACTTCTGCAACAAATGTATAATCTTCATCTATTTTTGCTCTTTCCCCATCACTTTGTGCTTTTGACATATCAGCTAAATATTTCATCATTATCAATGATAGCCTGTTATTTCCACCATTTATAAAAAACTTTCCATCACTTTCGTATAATTCTATTGGTGTTTCGTGTCTTAAATCAGATTGATCTAATTGTTTTAAATCTCTTGAATAATATTCTGGATTTTTAAAATATTCCTTAACTGCATTATCTCCTCTTTTACTTAATAAAAAAGCCTCTAACCAAGTTTTATCAGTATAGTCCGGGTGTATTGTTCCAACCAAATCTTTCAAGCAAAATGTTTTTATATATCTACCTGTCAAATTTTCTCTATTTAAAAATGCTATTTCTTCTTCTGAAAATGTACTTTCAATTGTATCACTATGTCTTGCAAACTCTGGTGGTAAATTGTTAATATCTATTCCTATACTTTCAAGAAATTTCTTTTTTTCTTTTGATATTTCTTGCATATTTATTTTTTCCTTTTCATTTAATACTTTTTCACTATAAATTCAATACATCAACTTTATATTTTCCTAAAACTCTAGTTCCATTTTTTAATGTTTCTTCTGTTTCTTCATGCAAGTGTCCATGTATTTCTAGCTTTATATGATTTTTATAGCAATAATATGTTATTCCCTTTAATCCATCATGAACATTATCATTATTATCAATAGTAAATGGCTTATCGTGTGATACCAATATATCTGCTTCTGGCATTTTATTTGCTATTTCTATACTTTCTTCATGAGTATACATTCCATAGCCTCCCATTTTGTATCTGTGACTTCCTTGTAATCCTGCTATTCTAACATTATTTACTGTTATAACTTGTCCATTTAAGTTTCTTATTTTTGATTCTTCAAATCTATCTAATCCATCATGATTCCCAAGTAATCCATATATCTTATCGTATGGTACTATTTTTAATATTTCATATATATCGCTATTAGTAACATCTCCTAATATTAAACATAAATCATATTCTGCATTTTTTATCTTTTCAATGCTCTCTTTGTCATAATATAAACAATTATGTGTATCTGTTATTATTAACAAATTTATATGAGCAAAATCGTATATTTCATTTTTTCCAAATTGTTTCAATAATTCATCTTCGTAATTTATATTATTTTGTTTTTCATTGTAAAATTCTTTTACTAATTCTTTTTTACTATTACTAAATAATTTCTTTAACTTATCAAACATAAATCGCTCCACCATATTACTTTAATACAAAAAATAATATAACACTAATTAGTAATTGTGCTAAGACAATTTTGCTAGTTACCTTATATATTTTTTCGATTTTTGTTCTTCTTCTTTCTGCGTCCCAAAATTTACCTATATGTACTTCAGAGTGTTCTAAATAATCAGTTATATCATCTTTATATACAGATTTATATGTTGAAGAATTATAACCTGCATATTTTGACTCTGGCAATAAAGGTTTATAAACTGATAATATGTACCAAAATGATGCTACATTTCCTAATAATATAGCAACAAACCATTGTCCAAATATTAAAACATTTTTATTGTTTAAATATTCTGCCATATAGGGAGAAATTTTTTCTTTATTTATCATTAAAACTATATATAAGATATATGATAATATAATACCTATTGATATTGTAAATGATTGCATTCTAATTTTTCTAAATTTTATAGTTTTATCATATCTATCTGGATTATCTTCAAGAGTATTCATTACGGTAGAGTAAACATTACGAGCTTCGCTTTCTTGATTTGTTGCGTCTACATCAACTATAACATCTGAATATTTTAAATTCATACCACAATCTCTAAATTCTACTGAAACATAAACTTTGTTGTATGTATTGTTAGTATCACTTCCATTTGATTTTGTATAATATGTATTATATAATGATATTTCTATATTTTTAATTGCTCTCGGATTATTCGTATTACTTATAAACCAGTTATAATCAGATTCTGTAAGATTCTGTCCATTATGAAAATCAATTGTATATCTTACTTCTATATTTCCGTTTTCATATTCATAATTTTTTTCACTATATGGTTTATTTTTATTTTTTTCGTTTTCTTTTCTATATATTTCCTCATATCGTTCTTTATAATCTTCAAAATAATTGGCAATATCTAATATAGTTCTTAAAGATATTTGTTTATTTACTACTTTGTTATTCACTTCAATTCCTCCTCAATTTAATCTTCAGTTTAAATTATTATATTCCATTATCATTTTATATTATAATTTTAAAAAAATCAATATTTTTGATTATTTATAATGACTTTTTTAGAACAATTTTATTCTTATATATAACAAAAGAGATTAAAATAGACGATGTGTATCTATTTTAATCTCTTTTATTAGTCTGCAACCCATAAACAATATAAAGTTTCTGATATTTCTATATCTTCTGGTGTAAATATGTTTGTTATAGTATCTTGCGCTGACATCTTTTTAGCTCCAACTGCAAAATCCACTCTTTCTTCCTCAAACATTTCACTTCCTAATGAACTTCTTGAATATACTCTTTCTTCAAATGGTCTAAAATCTGTCTTTATACATTCTTTTAATATTTTTCCTGCTGTTTTTGCGATAGCCTCTGCTTTTTCTTTTGCATTATTATATGCGTCTGCCATTGCCTCATTTTTGCTTTTTTGCTCATTCTTTACATTAAACGCTATTGTGTATTTAGGTGGGTTTAATAACTTGCTTACTCTTTCCATAAATTCTGCAATAACATTTACATCATAATCAAATTTCAATGTTGCACCTTGTGTATATGCAAATCCAAATTTTATTTCTACTTTCTTTTCATAATCATATCGTTTTTCTTCATATACTCTAAAACTTCTTGTTTTTAAATCTTCTTTTGAAAATTGCATTTGTTGTAAAACATTTTCAATAAAAGTTTGAACATCTCTTGTTCCTTCTTCTAATGCCGTTTTATAAGATTCTGTTTTTGTATAAAAATTCAAACTAATTTCAACTTCATCTGGTTTATAAAATCTTTTTCCTGTTCCTTCTACCATAATATCCATAATTATTTTCCTCCTTTTTCGTTAGTATATCATAACTACTTTTTTTATACAATCTTTCTTCTATTTTTAAAAAAATTTATTAATATTTTTCCAACCATCTTTTTGCCTCTTTAGAACTATTATCTGCATACTCAGAAACAGGACAATCATTAAATAAATCCTCTGCAACTTCCTCTATTATCTTACTTAATTCTAATTTTTCTAAAAATTTATTCGGTATATTTGAAATACCTAAATATGCTCCTAATATATTTCCTGTAATCGCACCTGTTGAATCACTATCTCCACTATGATTAACAGAAGCAATTATTGCTTTTTCAAAATCATTTGAATATTTTACAGAACAATAAATTGCTATTGCTAATGCTTCTTCTGCAACCCAGCCCTCTCCTAATTGTTCTATTGCTTTTGTATCATCTATATTTTGTTTTGCCAATTTTATTGCTTTATGTATAACATCAATAAAATTAGTAGCAATTTTTTTATCGTATATTCTAAATTTATGAGTATATATTGTAAGTGCAAATTCTATGCATTCCTCCAAATTTCTTTTAAATGGCACTTCAAAGTATTCGTATTCTCCATAAATAATAGTATTTATTAGAACTGCCATAACATAAGACGAAATATTTCCTAATGGGTGTCCGTGAGTAATTGCATTAGTTTTAGCACCTATTCTTCCAATTTCATCAAGTGACATATTTGAAAAATATAATCCTATTGGTGCAACTCTCATTACTCCTCCACAACCTTTACTATCATTTATAGGATTTTCAAGAGTTCCCATTATTCCAGATGTTAATGCACCAATACAAGTATTCCCTGGTGCTCTTTGAACATTAAGTTCTTTTATTTTTGATAGCCAAGTACATCCTATTCCTTTTCTACTATTTTTTTGAGTGTCTAGCCAATCTAAATATGCTTGATATATATAGCTTTCGCAACTTCCTGCGATTCCTCTCATCATTGCTCTTGTTTTCCCTATTAAAATTCCATTAGCTGTAAACAAGGTCATTTGTGTATCGTCTGATATTATTGCCTTTCCATTATTTAATTTGTATTCTGTTATTCCTTTTTCTCCGTATACATTTTTTATCTGCTGAATATTATAAAATTCAACAGGATAACCAAGTGCATCTCCAACTGCTCCTCCAATTAAACATCCCTTAAATTTATCTAAACTTTTCATATTTTTATTCTCCTATAATTAAAATTCACTTATGTAATTTCTACTTGTTTTACTCTTTTACTGCTATCATATATTCATTTGTTTGTACTGTTCTGTTTGCATTTTGAAATACAAATTTAGTTCCTGTGAAATACACTTTATATCCTAAATTTTCTAATCGTATTTTATTTAATCTTAAAAATTCGTCTATTTCATCTTCAGATAAATTATTTTTTACTCTTAGTTCATAAAATGTATATATTATTTCATTCTCATTTTTACTAATTTTATAATTTAAATATTCATCAACATATTGTGTTGTCATTTTTTCTCACTCCGTTTCTTTTTGAATTATAACACTTATTTTTAATTTTGTCCTTATAAATAAAAAAATAAAAAGAATAATACTCATTATTTCTAACAAGTACCATTCTATTTACCTTTCAATTTATTTTCTGTAAATAACATTATCTATTTGTTTTGATGTAATCTCTTTCTTATCTATTGTTTTTCCTCCATTGTTTACTATCTCTGCATAATATTTATTTCTTTTGTATATGTCTAAAATTACTGCTTTATTTTTATCTTTTAATTCCACCACATTAAATCTCTTTATTTTCATAATATATCACTTTCCTTTTTGATATGCTGGAGTTCCATAACCCAAAATAACCTTACTACCTAAATTATATTGATTTTGTTTACACATATCGCCTCTTGTATTTCCCTCTATGGTATAGACCGTATTATTTTCTACTTTTTCTACAATTCCTACATGATCGGCTTTTCCATCATTAGAATCTGCCCAATCAAAGAAAATTATATCGCCGTGCTTTCGGTGTGTAACCTCTATCTTGCCATAAACCACAAGTTTTAAACCAAGCAACTCCTTCATTTTCACAACTTGCAAATTTGGGTATTATTCCTGTTTCAATATAACCGGCATTCATTAGCACAAAAACTCACAAAACAGGCACACCATTCAACCCTAGAAGAAAAACCATACCAAGACCAGAACGGCTGACCTCCTACATTTCCTATATACTGTCTTGCTACTTCAACTATATCATTGCTACCTGCTGACGATTCATAAAGCATATATGCCCACATTGAGTTATATTCTTTTTTTTGAAGTTCTGCAAGTTGTTGTTGCTGTTTTAGATTTAAGTTATACAATTCTATCATTTCTTGTAATGACTTACTTGTTATCTCAATATGGAGCATTTTTATTTTTTTCTTTTCTGTTTTTGTATTTCCTTGTTCGTCTGTTGTTTCTATATCTTTTTCTATTTCTTCTACACTTGATGTTATTGTGTTCATTTTCCAAAATATTTCTTTCAGCTTGTTAGCTTTGTTGTCATCTAATGTAATAACATCTGTCTGCTCCTCTCCATTGCTCATAATTACTGCATATAATGAAATGACATCTTTCCACTCTGCCTTGTTTGAATTTATATCATATTCATTGTGTTCTGTATTTTTTTGAATATCTGTTATTTTATTTGTAAATTCTGTATTGATTTCTCTTATTACAGAACTCATTGTTTTTTCTCCTACATCTTTTTCATTAGAGAAAAAGATTCCGAAAATAGAGGTACATATCATAGCAATTAAGCAAATAACTATAATCACTATAATTGCTACCCAACCTCCTGCTATAATTGCTGATACAAGTGCTTTCACACTTGCAATTATTGCTTTAATTATTGATATTGTTGTTTTTATAGCTACTTTTGTTGCTTGTATTGTTGTCTTTACAGCTCGTTTCATCATTTGTGCTGTTCTTTGAGTTAGTTTTATACTATTCTTGGCTACTTCTTTTGTTGTTTTTATTGTCTGCTTGGTTGCTTTTCCTGTTGCTTTAACTGTGTTTCTTGCTGATTTTACTGTTTTTTTAACTATTTTTATATTTCTTTTTGCTTTGTTTATTGTGATTTCTCCTTTATGTTTTACATTTTTTATTCCTTTTTGTGCTTTTTTTATTTGTATTTTTCCTTTTTCAATGTTTTGCATAGTTTTTTCAAAACTTTGCTTTCCTTTTCTATTTAATCGTGGTGTATAGTAAATAATATCGTGCATTGTGCTATTTATTTTGTTTTCTGCGTATTCTTGTGTTGTGTTTTCGTTCTTTTCATAATTTTCTTTTGTTTTGTCTTTTACACTTATTATATTTGATTTTAGATTTTGTCCAATTATATTTGCTCTATCAAGTTTCTTTATACTGACTTCTTGTTTTTTCTTTGTTTTTATATCTGCCATTGCTATTCCCCCAATCCTGCATTTATTTTCTTTGCAACAACTACTAATCGTCCATTTGGTTTGGAATATTCACAAGTGCTTAATGTAATCAATTTGTCGTTATATTCTGCTGTCTTTTCTGTTGCATAAAAAGAAAGTTCTTTACATTTTTCTATAAATGTATCGAACTCCTGCTTTGAACTGCTATTTGCAAATTTATAATATTCAAACCCTGTATAAGCAACTGTTTTAAATACTGCTATTATTTCATAATCTGCATTTTCGTATATAGTATTGAAATTTATTACTTTATGATTATTGTAAAATTCTTTATTTTTATATTTTTCTAATTCTCCAAACATTTGATTATTCTTAATATGATGTCCATATATAATGACATTATCACTTGTTTTTATATTGCAATATTCTGCAATGTAAGGCGTTCCTAATTGTGAATACTGTTTGTAAAAATTCTTTCTTAAATAGTAATCTTTTCTATTGTTTTCTGTCTGCATAATTGGGTAGCTTATATTAGTATTTTTTATTTCTAGCCATCCTACAAAATCATTATTCAGTTCATATAACTTTTGTAAATTTATGCTTTCTTGTTGTTGTTCTTTTTGTTCATCTTGGCATTCTGTAATAATGTTCTCTAATTCTTCAAAAACTTCGTTTTGCTTTTTATCTTCTTTTTCATTTTTCACTATATACACAACAGATATAATAAAGCTAGTTATAAAAATAATTGTTAGCATTCTAATAATCCATTTTTTCAAATTTTTTCACTTCCTTTGCATAAAAAAGTACCATATAACATAAGTTACATAGCACATTCACTTTATTTTTTCATATTTATTGACTTTTTTATTTGTTCTGGTGTATAATAAGTATAGAAAGTAAGTAATCACAAAAGCGTGGTTGCCCAAAATTTTTGAGAACTACACATTGCTCTGTAATCGTTTTTTTAAGCAATGTGTAGCTTTTTTTATTTTATTTGCTTATTAACCCATTGTATGTATATAATACATAGCAAGGCTAAATTTATTGTTATTGAAATCATTAAACCTATTACTAGGAATGCTAAAATCTTTAACACAGCCTCACCCCCTAACTCTTGATAAGAAATCAAGGTCGAAGGGCAACTACACATCTGCTTATCTTACTTTCTATGCTTAACATTTTACATTATTTTCTACTAAAAGTCTACATTTTTTCTAAAATACTTCATTTAATTTTGTTGTCATCAGTTTATAAAGTTCGGTGTCTTTTGGAAATTTATTTACAAAAGGTATTAACGAATTTCCTATTTTTAATAATCCGTGTCCTGCCTCTACATTTGTTATAAAACTCAACTGTTGGTCTGATATATTTAATAATTTTGCAAGTTCCAATCTATCTGTACTTGCTTGATTAAGCATTATTATTAACTCACTATTTGCAAGCATTGTTCTTGCTAAATCACTTCGTAATAAATCCTCTACATTTTGTGTGATACCTGTGCAACAAGCTCCATATTTTCTGACCCTTTTCCATAATGTAAAAAGGAAGTTAGCTGAATATTCATATTGAAACAAAAGATATATCTCATCAATATAAATATATGTACTTCTTCCTTTTTGTCTGTTTGCTGTTATTCTATTAAAAATGCTATCTAATATTACTAACATTGCAATAGGCTGTAATTGTTTTTTTAATTCTAATATATTATAACAAACTAACCTATTGTGAATATTTACATTTGTTTGTTTTGCAAAGGTGTTCAAACTACCATTACTAAATAATTCTATTGCAAGTGCTACATCTTTTGCCTCTTTCTCATTTTGTTTTAGTAGTTCTTCTCTAAAATCCTTTAATGTTGGTGGCTCTCCCTCGTAATCATTATCTTGATATTTTTTATATACATTTGCCGTACATCTATCAATTATTGACCTTTGTTGTGGCTCTAATGCTTTTCCCATAAGTTGCTCACATAATGAAAGCACAAACTCTGATTTTAATACTATTGGATTTGCATTATCTCCATAACATTTATTCATATCCATTGCGTTTATATGATTTTTACTTGTTGAAGATATTTCTACAAGCTCTCCTCCAAGTTCTTTTACAAGTCCTGCAAATTCATTCTCTGGGTCTATAATTATTATATCTGAGTCTTTTTCTTTGAGCATTATTGAACTTATTTCTTGTTTTGCTGTAAAACTCTTTCCACTTCCACTAACCCCAAGTATAAAACTATTTCCGTTCAATAATTGTTTTCGGTCTAGTAATATCATATTTTTTGATATTGCATTTTGTCCATAATATATTCCGTTTTGGATGTTGAACTTCCTGTACTTTAAATGGCATAAATACTGCCAAACTTTCTGTTGTTAATGTTCTTAATGTTTCTATTTTTTCTACTCCAATAGGTAGTGTTGTATTTAATCCATCTAACTGCTGAAACCTTAATATCCCAAACTGGCACAAATTTTTTCTTGCTGTTGTTAATATTGCCTCTGTTGTATTTTCAAGTTCCTTTTCTGTATCTGCTATAAATACAACTGTAATTAGTCCTAAAAACATACGCTGATCTCGTGTCATTAAATCATTCAAAAACTCTCTTGCCTCTTGTTCTTGTTGTTCCATATCAAAAGGAACTGACGCTAAAAAATTATTGTTTTCACTCTGTTTCCTTATATAATTAGCTTTATTTGTTTCTACTCCTAATAATATTCGTTCTGCGTCTTTTATTGCCTCATCTGTTGCAACTGGCGAAATATCTATTGTTAATGTTAGATTTTTACTAATATCTGTTAATTCTGCTATCATACTGTCTTTTATAAATGAAGCATACTCTTTTAAAAATATTACTCTACCGAATTTATCTCCCATTTTGAAATAGTCTTTTTTGAACTCAAAACTATCTGGACATATATAATCTTTGAAACTATGTCCTTTTTGCATATTATCTATCATATCAAAATTAAAACTGCTTTCCTCTCCTATTCGGTAAAAGTTGTGTAGCATTTTTAATCTTTCGTTTGAGTCCAACTCTATACATACTGAATTTAACTTTTTAAAATGTTTATTTAATTCTAGTGCTATTCTTCTAAAAGCTGTTCGTGCCTCTTCTAATTTTTTCTTTTTTATAGTTATTGTTATATACTTTTCTTGCACAATTCCATTGCTTGTTTTTGCTCCCTCATCAATTAGCCTATTATATTCACTTCTTAATCTATCAAGTTTGTCTTTTTCATTTTCTATCTTAATGTTATTTTCGATATTTTGCTCATTCATTTTGCTATTTAATATACTAATTTTTACAAGCATTTCACACTCAAAAGAATTAAGTATTTGCATATAATCTAAAAACATTGCCTCTTTATCTTCCTCGCTAGCCACAATATAATTGATGTCTGTAAATTTAAAAGTTTTGGAATATTTATTTTTTCCTACTAAAAATACTCCATCTTTCCATATTCTTTTTATTGGTATGACATCTTGTACGCCTTTGGGAATTATATATTTTTCCTTATCTTTTTTGAATAAATCAATTATTCTCATAAATCTTACCTCCTTTTAAGAGGTAAAATCTCTAATATTGTTTTTCTTTATTTTTAACTATTATCTATTGTAGTTTTCTTTCTGCTATTTTTCTCTTTTTGTTTTGTTTTACTTTTTTTAGCTTTCTTCTTACCTTTTTCGCATTGTCTATACATATCTAAATATAGGTTATTCGGTTTGAATACTAATCTTTTAGGTGTTAATATCTCTGACTTAACCCAAGCTATAAAAAATTTTTCTGCTGTCATTCCGTTATATCTCACAAATCCTAATAATGCAAAAGGAACTGCACCTGCCATACATAGCCACGATACAGTTCCTGTATTATTAAAAATTGGTTTTGTTATAAAATATATTCCGACTGCTACAATACAAGCTAATGCTGAACACACAAATTGCCTCATTGTTAATCCAAAGAATATATTTTCTTTGTATTGCCTTATTTCCTTATTTATCTTAACTTCCATAAGCTTTCCTACCTTTCTTTATATTTTTTTCTTTCCTTTTTCATCAATTCTGCAATATCTTCATATTTTTTCATAAATTCTTCTTTGTCTACTTTCTTACTAATACAATGTTTTAAATACTTTTGAACACCTTTTGTGTATTTAAAATCTGGATAATAATTAGATAATTCTTCTATAATCCACTCATTGACATTTTTATTTAACTGCATTATTTGACAATTTCCATTTAAGGCACTAAATAATCCTTCTTTGTTAGTATATGCGTAATCTGGTACAATTTCTATTTGGTCATAAGTATTGTTTCTATAAGGTTGTATAAATGCCTCAAATTCGCCCTCCTCATCTGCATAAACAACAAATGATTCTTTTAGATTATCTTTATCTAATACGGAATATAAAAATGTATTCATATTGATAAAATGGTCTTTTAAGTTTTCTTTTGCCCATTTTCCATTTAAAATTTCTCTTGCGTCTTTTCTTATATTCTTTTTTATTTCTTCTTCTGAATTTCCTTTGTCTTTTCTATAAGTTACTTCGTGAGCATATTTTTCTAAAAATTTCTTAACACCAACTTTATCATAATGGCTCAATTCTTTTATATTAAATTTAGCCATTAAAGAATGACAATAATCTAATATTCCTGTTTCTATTAGCTCTTTTATTAGCTTTTTATTGTCATTTACCATTGCACAATCTGGTGTTGGTGCTGATGGAATAAGTAAATTAACTGCATCAATTGTAATATCTTGAATTTCTTTTGTTACTATATTTTGCATACTAACTTTTATAAATCCACTTTCATAATCACTAACTAATATATTATAATCTGTGTCATTAAATTTGAAAATTGAACCTTTTTCATCCATAATTTGTTACCTCTCCCTTTCTTTGTGTTTTTTCTTATTTTGTTCATTAAAAGTATCTGCTAAATTTCCTCCTGCCTTTACTTTTTCAAAATCTTCTTTTGCCTTTTTTAAATCATTGCTATAATAATAGCCATAGCACCAGTCTAACTTTTGGTCATTTACTTTGTAATTAAAAGCTATGATATACTCTTTTGTTCCATCTTTAAATTGATGTTCTACAAGTGCTACTTTATCACTATTTCTTTTTCCTGTTTCAATAATACATTTATTATCCTTATGTGAATAACATAGATATTCACTTTGTATAATTTCTTGATTATCACTAAGCCACTCTTGTAGCATTTCATAAGTAGAATATTTCATATTTTTATAATACTCAGTTTTTATGAATTTTCTTGCCAGATAATCGCAAAAATCATAAGCAATATCACATTCTAGTGGATCTGCTGTATCTGGTTTTGTTAGCATTTCATTCATTAAGTCATACCCTAATATAAATGTAATATATCGTATTTCGTTTTCTTCTTGATATTTTGTTCTTGACATTTCCATATTTCCTTTACTCCTTTCATCTATAATCCCATCATTTCTCTCACAACTCTGTCGCTCATTTTTATAGTTCCTACAAGTACCAACATATTGAAAACTAACTCTCCAATATAACTCCATACTTGTGTTGCAACTGGCAAACTTCCATTGACAGCTGGTGGCGTGGACGCAAATAATGAAAAAATTATACAAGCTAGCACAATAATAGCCCCCTCCAAACAGACTGCTGTATATGATTTTATAAAACTCTTTGCTACATTTTGTGTTGGCTCTCCTGCTATTGAAGAAAGTGGAATTGGTGCTATTGCTGTATATAAATACAATTTAAAAAATCTTCCATAAACACTCATTATCATTACAAATGAAAGTACAGTTACAAGTAAACCTCCGTATAAGTGTAATTGCCCATAATGGTATTGACTCAAAAAAACCGACAACTTTCAATCGCTGTTATCATTTCTGGTGGTATAACTGTACTACTATTACCTCCAAAGCCTGCTGAACTCATTATTGTCGAACATATACCCTGTACTATTTTAAATATAGCAAGCATTAAGTCCATTCCATAAACTACTATTGTATATGCTATCGTAAATCTTAAAAATAGCTTGAATGCGTGTTCTGGCTTTTTTACTTCTGAAAATGAATTGCAAGTTTTGATAACTCCTACTAAAAAGAAAATTACAAGCAATGCTATTCCGTATTGCTTGTAATGCTCCGTGTATATTCACAATTACATTCCAGATTCCACCGTCCTTTAAAATTTTCTGGTGTTTGAGAAACTAACTGCCATATCTCGCCCAGTTTTCCATTCCAAGTATCTATTGCATTTTGTAGATTTCCCACAATCCAATTATCACTCAAATTTATCGCCTCCTATATATTTTTATAGGAGGATAATCTCTCTTTATTGTTTTTCTTTAATTTTCTAACCTAAAATTAGTTCTAGTATTTGTTTTGCAAAAGCTATAATTACTCCACCTGCAAGAGTCATAAATCCATTTGCTCTTTGTGATGGGTCATGTGATTTTATAGCCATACCAACTTGCACAATTCCCCATAATAAAAGAA
>ULXT01021837.1_pt1 | contig 15563 bp, 12 predicted proteins | sample 1961571 | NCBI WGS metagenome assembly ULXT01 (sample SAMEA4835846, study PRJEB28245) | human gut metagenome | biome: gut microbiome; material: fecal sample | place: Denmark | collected 2008
AAGCTGCACAGGGTTTTGCGCGCGGCCAGGGCGTTGACGTAAAAGACCTTGTTGTACGCGACAACTACGTTTATGCCGTTAAGCATCTGGCAGGCCAGCCCGTTGTTGAACTTTTGCCGGGTCTTTTAATGGACATTTTAACTTCTTTAAGTTTCCCGAAAACCATGCGCTGGGCAGATTACGAATTCCGTTTTGTACGTCCTATCCGCTGGATGGTTGCCCTGTTTGGAGACCAGATTATCCCTGTTGAAATCTGCGGCGTAAAAAGCGGCAAATTCAGCATGGGCCACCGCTTTATGCAGCAGTCGCTTAAAGCTGCGGCAGAAAGCCAGGGCTTACTTAGCGCAGCGCTCAGCAAAGTTGGCAACAAAGTTTATTCTGCTCTGGCAGGAGTTAAAGGCGCTGTGGAAATTCCTTCGGCCGGCGATTACAAAAAAGTTATGTACGACAATTTTGTAATGGTTGACCAGGATGAACGCCGTGCGCTGATTTTGCAGCAGATTAAGGATTTGGCTGCGCAGAACGGCGGCGAAGCCGAGATTAACGAAGACCTGCTTGAAGAAGTAAACTACCTTGTTGAATGGCCGACCGCTTTGTGCGGCAAGTTTGAGGAAAAATTCCTGAGCCTGCCGAAAGAATGCATTATTACCCCGATGCGTGAGCACCAGAGATATTTCCCTGTGCTTGACGAAGACGGAAATCTGCTGAATAAATTTATTACCGTACGCAACGGCGGCAGCGAACACCTTGATATTGTAACCCACGGCAACGAACGCGTGCTGCGCGCACGCTTGAGCGACGCCGAGTTCTTCTTTAACGAAGACCGTGCAACCAAACTGGAAGACCGTCTGGAAAAACTTAAAACCGTTTCCTTCCAGGAAGGCCTGGGCAATATGTACGACAAGAGCGAACGCCTTGTTAAAATGGCGGAAATGCTGCGCTTTGCCATTAACACACCTGTTGATGAAGAAGAACTGCGCCGCTGCGCACTTTTGTGCAAAACCGACCTTGTTACCGGCATGGTAATTGAATTTACCGAACTGCAGGGCGTAATGGGCCGCGAATATGCACTGCTGGACGGTGAAAAACCGGAAGTTGCCACCGGCATTTTTGAACACTATCTGCCGCGTTTTGCAGGCGACGCACTGCCGGCAACAACCATCGGCCGCATTGTCGGCATTGGCGACAAACTCGACAACATCTGCGCTACTTTCAGCCGCGGGCTTGCTCCTACCGGTTCTCAGGACCCGTATGCGCTGCGCCGTCAGGCTCTTGGCGTTATCAATATCCTGCTTGATGCAAACTATCATATTTCACTGGCTAAAATTATCGCCGGTACTTTGTATCTGTTGGACATCAAACCGGAAGAAACCGGCAAACTGGTGCCGCAGATTATGGAATTCTTCAAACAGCGTCTGCGTAACCTTTTGATGGACCAGGGCATCCGTTACGACGTTATCGACGCAGTATTTGCCGATAAACGCAATGACGATATGGTAGATTTGGCAGTACGCTGCAAAGCTCTGGCTGCTTATGTTGAAGCAGGCAATGCAGAGCCTCTGGTACAGGTTTCCGTGCGCGTAAGCAACCTGTGCAAAAAAATCGAAAAAGAAGTTGCAATCAGCGGCGCGCTGTTTAAAGATGAATCCGAAAACAAACTGCATGAGGTTGTTGCAGCAGTAAGCAAGGAAATTATTCCGGAAATTGTACTGTACGATTATGCTGCCGTTTTAAAAGCAGGTGAAAAGGTTATTGAACCTGTTAACACCTTCTTTGACAACGTAATGGTTATGGACGAAGACGAAAACGTTAAAAATAACCGCCTGGCAATGCTTGAAGAAGTACGCGGCATAGTTAACGCCGTTGGTGATTTGAGCCTGTTGGTGCTGTAAGTAAGGGCTTAAACATATAATTTGTTGATAACGCTTAGCCTGGGTTTATTACTGGGCTAAGCGTTTTTTATGTTTTAAATTGAAAATATGTCTGATTGACAAGTTAGTACCGCCAGTGGTACTATAATTACAAGGAGAACAATGAGCCAATTAGAGAAACTTTTATTAAGAATAAAAAATAATCCTAAAACTGTAAGATTTGATGAACTTGACAAAATATTAAAACGTTTGGATTTTGAAGTCCGTCAGCCAAAGGGCGGCAGCAGCCATTATATTTATACTAAAGGTAATTTCATTTTGTGTATACCAAAGCATAATCCTTATATTAAACAGGTTTATGTGGAAAAGGTAATTGAATTTTTAGAGAAAGAAGGTATGTAGCAATGAATGAAAATAAATTAGATTATTATATGAATTTAAAATATGAAGTTGTTGTAGAACCTTCTGATGATGGTTATGTTGTTTATATACCTGAACTTCCCGGCTGCATTACGCAGACTGACGATGCATCAGAAATTATTCCAATGATAACAGATGCCAAAAGATGCTGGTTGGAGGTAGCACTTGAAAAAGAAATACCGGTGCCTTTGCCTAAAAAAGTTGAGGATTACAGCGGCAGGTTTAATTTAAGACTGCCAAAAACTTTACATAAAAGATTAAGTGACAGAGCCAAAAAAGAAAAAGTAAGCATTAACCAGTTAGCGACATATTATATCGCTGATGGCTTGGCAAGATAATATTTTCTCTCAAAACTCCCGTTGGCACGCAAAACCAACGGGAGTTTTTGTGTGCTTTTACATGGTTATTCCAGAATGATTCTGCAAAAGTAGTTTAACGGCATAGCCCTGCTTACGGCACTATCTCAGTTTGGAGATAGTGCCTGTTTGCATAAAACTGTCAGGTAACACTGCTAACGTACTGCTGCTTTCCCTGCTCACTTACTTTCTCACAATTCTGTCAGGTTTTACTGCTTACGTACGTTAGTCCTATTGGGAACAAGGTAGATTATATATAATAATCTTTTAACTTATACTGAACAAGGTAGGAACGTAATACGGCAAAGAAAAGAACAAGAGAAAAAACAGACAAAAAAGAGAACAAGAAAAGAAACTCTCACCCACATAAACGGATTTTTAACCCCGAAAATTTACCTGCGGCGAAAAAATATTTAAAAAATTTTTGGCTGCCGGTAAATTTTTTAATGCTTAAAGGCGTTTATATGGCTGAGGGGCAATAATGCCTGTAAAAACAAAACCGTGTAAATTTTCTTTTTGGGCATCTGTTTTGGCGGCCCCGGCTATGGTAAAATATTGCCATAAGCTGTTTATGAAATTGCGTTTTTAATTTAACAACAAAGGGGTTGCTGTAAAAATGATGGTGGAAAGGTTTAAGCGTGACCTGATTAAAGAGTTCCGCAATTACGATAGAATGATGCTGATGCAGGATTTAATGGCCGGGCTTACCGTTACGGCGGTGGCTATTCCGCTGGCACTGGCTTTTGGCGTGGGCAGCGGCGCAACGGCGGCATCGGGCCTTGTAACGGCAATTATTGCCGGTGTTATCATCAGCGCGCTGGGCGGGGCGTATTTTCAAATTTCCGGGCCAACGGGCGCTATGGCGGCGATATTGATGTCCATTATAGCGCAGTACGGCTTGCAGGGCGTGTTTGTGGCAACGGTGCTTGCGGGCATTATCCTTGTTATAGCCGGGGTGCTGCATCTGGGCAAGCTGATTTCGTTTATCCCGATGCCAGTTATCAGCGGCTTTACTTCCGGCATTGCCGTTATTATTGCCATGGGGCAGATTGATAATTTTTTTGGCGTTACCTCCGAAGGCAGCAGCGTAACGGAGAAGTTTTTAAGTTACTGGCAGCTTGGCTTTGAGCCGAATATGACGGCGGTGAGCATTGGCCTGTTTGTAATGCTGATGATGCTGCTGTTTCCGATGCGGTACAGCAAGTATATACCTTCTTCGCTGTTTGCCATTATTGTGGCGACGGCGGCCAATATTGCGCTGAACCTTGATGTGGCGGTGGTGGGCAACATACCGGCAACGCTTATTTTGGACGACCGCTTGGAGCTTGCATCGCTGCTTGATTTCCGTACTGTTATCGGGCTTTTGGCCCCTGCCGTGAGTATTGCGGTGCTGGCGATGATTGAAAGCCTTTTGTGCGGCGCAACTGCTTCGCGTATGACCGGCGCAAGGCTCGACAGCAACCGTGAACTTCTGGCGCAGGGCATAGGCAATATCATAGTGCCGTTTTTTGGCGGCATTCCGGCAACGGCGGCTATTGCGCGTACCAGCGTGGCGGTAAAATCCGGTGCGGTTACGCGCCTGACGGGCATCTTCCATGCGCTTGGCATTTTGCTTGCCATGTTTGTGCTGGCGCCGGTAATGAGCCAGATTCCGCTGGCGGCGCTGGCCGGCGTTTTGATGGTGGTTTCGTGGCGCATGAACGAATGGGTAACGATTAATTTTATTTTAAAAGGCAAATTTAAAGGCGCTATTTTAAAATTTGTTGTTACCATGCTGACGACGATTATTGTTGACCTGACGACCGCCATTATGATAGGTGTTATTATCGGGCTTGTTTTGCAGGCTGTGCGTTTTTCGCACCTGCGCATTACTTATGACGAAATTGACCCGCAGCGCCTGCACGAAGAAATTGAGGATTTGCCGGATGACGGGCTGGTTTGCTACATTAACGGGCCGATTGTATTTGCCAACACGGAACGCCTTGAGGAGATACCCAAAAAGGCAAAGCGTTACGGCTATGTGTATTTTTCAATGCGCGGCGTGCCGGATATTGATATCAGCGGCGTGCAGGAATTTGCCAAAATTGTGCAGGAAATGAAGGACGCCGGCAAAAAGATTTACCTTTGCAGTTTGCAGGATGAAGCAATGGAAATGCTTAAACGCGGCGGCGTATACGATATGATCGGGCAGGACGCAGTTTACTGGAGCGTGGAACGCGCGCTGCTGCACAGGCATTAAGCGTTTTAACATAAATTGACGAAAGAGGCGTAACAATGAAGGATTTTTTACTGGTAGATTTTGAGTTTACAACATATACCAAGCCGGTTGGGCGGCCGCGCGGATTTTTTTCGGAAATTATTGAAATTGGCGCGGTTAAGCTGACGGGCGCGGAATTAAAAGAGGACGGTAAAATACAGAATTTTGTAAAGCCGCATTTTTACCCCAAACAGGCAAAAGACAGCATGGACTTTTGCATGATTACCGAAAAGGACATGAAAAAAGGCATTGAATATCCGGAAATGGTGGCGAAGCTTGCGGAAATTTACGAAGCCGGGCAGACTTATTTTGTTGCCTGGGGCACGGAAGATTACAAAGTTTTAAACACCGGCTGCGAGCGCCATAAAATAGAAAACCCGGTTCAGTATGAAGATTACCTTGACCTTGCTGAAGCCTACAAGCTGTGGAAGGGCGACGAGCTTACAACCGGGCTGAAACGCGCAACCGAGGAGCAGGAAGTTGACACGGCAGGTTTGTGGCATACTGCTTATGACGATGCAGCCAACACCGGCAAACTGCTTGTAAGAATGCTGGAAAAAGGCTGGACGCCCGAACTTTATTTTGAACAGAAAGCTGCGTATGACGCGGAAAAGGCAGAACGCAGGCTGCACAGCAGGTAAATTTAATAATAAAAACAACAAGCGCATCCGCTGTTAACGGGTGCGCTTAAAGTATCTTTACAGGATTATATTTTTCTGTTAAACTATCTAGGCAAATGTGCTGCCATAACGGTAGGCGGTTAGCCCTCCCCGGAGGGACTGTGACCCTCCGTTGACATAGAAATCCGTAAAACGGAAATACTATGCAGGAGGGGATAGTATGGAAGTTATTGATATTTTAACCATTATAGGTTATACAATAACAGTATTTTCCCTTGGCTATGCCCTCGGAAAAGACTACGCAAAAAACAGTAACGGCCGCCATTAGCCTCGCAAACTTTGACGGTCGTTACTTATAACAACTTTTCAATATTTGCGGCTGACCGTCTATCGGCAGCCGTTTGTTTTTCTATGTTTATTATAACAAACGGGGCGTAAAAGTCAAATTGTGCTATAATTAAATTAAAATTTCAACCTAAAATTAGCCGCTGCTTACTGCAAAAATTGCTGAAAAGGCTTAAATTATGGTATAATTTATTATTAAAGATTTTTGGAGGTAAGTATGATTTCAGATAAAAATTTTGTTGATGCCGCTGAGGAAAAAACTTATTTTATCCTTAATTACGGCTGCCAGATGAACGAAAGCGATGCCGAGCACTATGCCGGGCAGCTGGAGGAAATGGGCTATGCCAAAGCGGACGATTTTCATAATGCGGATATTATCGTTGTTAATACCTGCTGCGTGCGCGAAAGCGCGGAAAAACGTATTTTGGGCAAAATCGGCGAACTGAAGCGCGTTAAGGAAAACCATCCGGGGCAGGTTATCTGCGTGGCAGGCTGCATGGCGCAGAAAGATGGCGAAAAACTTATTAAAAAGCATCCGCAGATTGATTTATTAATAGGCACTGCGCATGTAAACAGCTTTAAGGAAATTCTTACAGATTTTATGGCGGACAAAGGCGGCCGCATTTATGACGATATGGCAATATCAGGCAGCGAGTTTGAAGGCAACCGCGTGCGCCAGAGCGGCTTTTCGGCGTGGATACCCATTATGTACGGCTGCAACAATTTCTGCACTTACTGCATAGTGCCTTATGTGCGCGGGCGAGAGCGCAGCCGCAGCATTGAAAACATTGTGGAAGAAGTTGAACAGGCAGTGGCAAACGGCTACAAAGAGTTTACCCTGCTTGGGCAGAACGTAAATTCCTACGGCAAGGATTTTGGCGAAAAAGGCATGTTTGCTAAACTTCTGCGCCGCGTAAACGATGTGCCCGGTGTTGAGCGCATCCGCTATATGACAAGCCATCCGCGCGATATGGGTGAGGACGTTATTCAGGCGGTTGCGGAATGTGAACACATCTGCGAAAACTTCCATGTGCCGTTTCAGGCAGGTTCCAGCCGCATTTTAAAAATGATGAACCGCGGCTACACGCGCGAACAGTACCTTGAACTTGTGAAAATGATTCGCCGCTATGTGCCGGACGCCGCTGTTACAACCGATATAATTGTGGGTTTCCCGGGTGAAACGGAAGAAGATTTTGAAGAAACGCTTTCTCTTGTAAAAGAGGTTGGCTTTGACGCCGCCTATACCTTTATTTACAGTAAGCGCAGCGGTACGCCTGCTGCCAAAATGGAAGGGCAGGTGCCGCTGGATGTTAAAAAAGCGCGCCTTAACCGTTTAATGGCAGTGCAGAACGAAAACAGCCTGAAGCGCAACGAAGAAATGGTTGGCAAAACCTACGAGGTGCTTGCCGAAGGGCCGAGCACCAATAACCCCAATGTATGGAGCGGCAGGACGCGCACCAACAAGCTCGTGCTGTGGCCCACGGAAGGGCGCAGTTTTACGGCAGGGCAGAAGGTTAACGTAAAAATCTGCAATGCGCAGACTTGGCTTGTGAAAGGAAAGGCAGAATAAAATGGCTGCAAACTATACGCCTATGGTGCAGCAGTATCTGGAAGTCAAACGCCAGCATCAGGATGAACTGCTGTTTTTCCGTTTGGGCGATTTTTACGAAATGTTTTTTGACGATGCCTTAACGGCATCGCGCGAACTGAATATTACTTTAACCGGGCGTGCCGCGGGGCTTGAAGAACGGATACCCATGTGCGGCGTGCCTTACCACAGTGTTGACGGCTACATTGCCAAGCTGATAAAAAAAGGCTACCGCATTGCCATTTGCGAGCAGGTGGAAGACCCAAAGCTTGCCAAAGGCATTGTAGAGCGCAAGGTTATAAAAATTATTACGCCGGGCACGGCTTTAAACGAGCAGCTTTTGGACGACAAGCATAACCGTTTTCTGGTGTTTTTGCAGCAGGACGGCGCGCGTTTGTGCCTTGTAGCGGCAGATATTTCTACCGGCGAGTGCCAGTGGTTTACCGGCGAAGGCAGCGAAATGCTGAGCACGGTACAGGAGCAGCTGTTCCGCATTCAGCCGGCGGAAGTTGTGGTATACAGCGGCATTGAAGGCTGGGAAAAACTGGAAGCATGGCTGAAGGCAAAGCTGCCGGAATGTGCAATATCTTTCTACCAGGAAGAAAACGAAAATGCCGGTTATTTTGCCGCGCATTTTGCTGACAGCGAATACGGTGGCGACGCCCTTGTACACAGTGCGGCTGAGCACATGCTGCGCTATTTGCACAGCACCGTTAAGGCGGATTTAACGCATATTAACCGTTTGACGCGCATAGCCGTGGAAAAATTTATGAACCTTGACGCCACTGCCATCCGCAATCTGGAGCTTGTTAAAAACATGCGTGACGGCACTAAGCGCGGCACGCTTCTGGATGTGCTTGATTTTACCGTAACCAGCATGGGCGCGCGCAAACTCCGCAGCTGGATTGAGTGCCCGCTTTTGGATTTGGCACAGATAAACGCACGTCAGCAGGCAGTGAAAGAGCTTTTGGAAAATTTGCAGCTGCGTACCGGCCTTGCGGAAGAAATGAAAAAAGTTTTCGATTTGGAACGCATTATTTCCCGCATCGAAGTGGGCAGCGCCAACGCCCGCGATTTGGTAGCACTGCGCAGTTCGCTTGCCGTGCTGCCGGGCATAAAGGAGCTTTTAAACAATGCGTCAAGCCGCCTGCTTGCGCATCTTGCAGGCGGAATTCATCTGCATCAGGAAATTTACGATACTCTGGCAGCGGCGATTGTGGACGAGCCGCCGTTTTCCGTACGTGAAGGCGGCATGATACGCACCGGCTTTGATTTGGAACTGGACGAGCTGCACAGCATTGCCAGCGACAACAAAACATGGATGCAGAATTTTGAGCAGCGCATTAAAGAAGAAACCGGCATTAAAACTTTAAAAGTAGGCTACAACAAGGTTTTCGGCTATTATATCGAAGTCAGCAAGGGGCAGTCGGCTTCCGTGCCGGATTATTTTGTGCGCAAGCAGACCCTTGTTAACGCCGAGCGCTACATTGTGCCGGAACTGAAGGATTTTGAGAACAAAATTTTAAGCGCCAAAGAAAAAATCGAACAGCTTGAATATTATATTTTTAACAATCTGCGCGAGCAGATACGCGCCAAAATACCGAAGATACAGGAAACCGCACGTGCGCTGGCCAATATCGACGTGCTGGCTTCGCTGGCAGAAGCGGCGTTTAAATATAACTATATTAAGCCGGAACTGAACAACCGCAGCGAAATACGTATCCTTGACGGGCGCCACCCGGTTGTGGAGCGCCTTTTGGAGCGCGATATTTTTGTGCCCAACGATACCAACTTAAACAGTACGGACGAGCGCATGATTATTATTACCGGTCCGAATATGGCAGGCAAATCAACCTATATGCGCCAGGTTGCGCTTTTAACGCTGATGACGCAGATGGGCAGCTTTATTCCTGCGCGGCAGGCCAGCATTTGCCCGGTAGACAAGATTTTTACCCGCGTGGGCGCAAGCGACGACCTTGCCACAGGGCAAAGCACCTTTATGGTGGAAATGAACGAGGTGGCGCAGATTTTAAAATACGCCACCAGAAACAGCCTTATCATTCTGGACGAAGTAGGGCGCGGCACCAGTACCTTTGACGGTATGAGCATTGCCCGCGCCGTTATGGAGTACATTCACGAAAAAATTAAAGCCAAAACGCTGTTTGCCACGCATTACCATCAGCTTATTGAGCTGGAAAACATTATGGAGGGCGTAAAAAATTACAGCGTTGCGGTTAAGGAGCGCGGCAACGATATTGTATTTTTGCGCCGCATTGTGCGCGGCGGCAGCGATAAAAGCTACGGCGTACACGTTGCACGCCTGGCGGGGCTGCCGAAGAAGGTTCTTGAACGCGCCAATGAATTTTTAAAGGAATACGACAGCGAAGGGACGAAACAGGCGCAGCCGGCACAGCAGCAGGACGGCGGAATGATGGGCTCGCTGTTTGGCAGTGCTTTGCAGCAGCGCCTTGCCAATATGGATGTTATGAGCATGACGCCCATTGAGGCTATGAACACATTATATAAATTGCAGGAGGAGGCTAAGCGCGAAGGAGGTGCTTTATGACCGTAAGCGCAGAAGTAAAGCTTTTAGACCAGAATACGGCCAACCAGATTGCAGCCGGTGAAGTTGTTGAAAAACCGGCTTCGGTAGTTAAGGAGCTTGTAGAAAACGCCCTTGACGCCGGTGCCGGAAAGATAGACGTTACAATTTTTGAAGGCGGCACGCAGTATATCCGAGTGGCGGATGACGGCAGCGGCATGACGGAAGCCAATGCAAAACTTGCGGTGCTGCGCCACGCAACAAGCAAAATCCGCGCGGCGGAGGATTTAATGAGCCTGCATACCCTGGGCTTCCGCGGCGAGGCTTTGCCGAGTATTGCGTCCGTAAGTAATTTTCAGTTGTTAACGCGCCCGGCGGATGAAGAATTTGCAACAAGCATCCGCATTGACGGCGGCGAGCAGACCGAATGCCAGCAGACCGGCGGTCAGGCGGGCACAACGGTTATTGTGGAGAACCTGTTTTTTAACGTGCCGGCACGCCGCAAGTTTTTGCGCACCAATGCAACGGAAGGCCGCTATATTAACGAACTTTTAACGCGGCTTGCGCTTTCGCGTCCGGATGTGCGCTTTAAGCTTGTAAGCAATGATAAAGAAGTGTTGAGCACTCCCGGCAACGGCAGTTTGTTTGACGCCATTACCGCCCTGTACGGCAAAAAAGTTAGTGACGAACTTTTAAAAGTGGATTTTACCGGCACTGATGTAAAAATTACGGGCTATATCGGTAAGCCTACTTTGTTAAAAGGCACGCGCCAGTGGCAGAGCTTTATGGTTAACGGCCGCATTATCAACAACCGCATGATGAGTAAGGCTATTGACCACGCTTATCAGTCGCAGGTGCCGAAAAGCGGTTTTCCCTTTGCCGTGCTGATGGTGGAGGTTGACACGCACACCATTGACGTTAACGTGCATCCGCAGAAAAGCGAAATAAAATTCAGCGACGACAGCGTAATTTATAAAGCAATGTATAAGGCGCTGACAGACGCACTTACAAAACCAATGAGCGCCAAGCCTCAGCAGGCGCTTGACCTTTTGCCGGACAGCGAACTTGCCGTGTTTAAGCCGGTGGGGCAGGGCATTATTACGGACGGTATGCCGCAGCCTGAACCCGTGCAGAGCGAAGTATGGAAACAGGTGGAATATACATATACTCCGCCTAAAACGGAGCCTGTTTATACCATTAACGAAGTGCGCGAGGAGTTTAAAAAGCAGGACGAAGTTGCCGCTAACGTTATATGTTTTACCGATACGAACAATGACACGGAAAGCATCTGGCCGATTGGGCAGGTTGACAAAACCTTTATTATTGCCCAAAGCGAAGACACGCTGTATTTAATTGACCAGCACGCTGCGCACGAGCGTATTTTGTACGATAAATTTGTTAACGCGCACAACAACATACCGGCGCAGACCATGCTGATGCCGCTGTATATTGATGTTACTGCGCACGATACTGAAATTATCGAAAAGCACCGTGAAGATTTTTCGCGCCTTGGCGTGGATATAGAACCGGCCGGTGAAGCGCTTTTAAGGGTTTCCAGCCTGCCTGCCGATATAAAGGCGGACGGTGCGGAAGATTTTATCCGCGAGATAACCAAAATGCTGAGCGAGATGAAAAACATCAGCCCGATCGATTTGCGCCAGAACATGCTGCACATGATGGCCTGCAAGGCGGCGATAAAAGCAGGCGAGGTGCTGAATATGCGCCAGATGCGCCAGCTGATTATTGATTTGTGCAATACGGAGCATCCGTTTACCTGCCCGCACGGACGCCCGTGTATGATAGAAATAAGCTCGGCAGAGCTTTATAAAATGTTTAAACGCACATGATGCAGCAGAAATTTGCCGTAACGGCAGGGCGCAACAGCGGGCTTCAGTGGCAGGCGCGCGCCTGGGCACAGGGGTTTGGCGTGCCGTACCTGCGCCGCGGGCGCAGCGGCAGCTTGGAAGAGCTGTGCCAAAAGCACAACGTAAGCGCGCTTTTGGTGGCAACAAAACTTGGCCCGCAGGTATTTACGGAAGAAGGCAGGTTCTTTTTTCACCCCAGTATGGCCGATTTGCGCTTAAAACATGTTGCCGCAGGAGAAGGCGACCACTTAATAGAAGCGCTGGACTTAAAACCGGGCATGAATATGCTGGACTGCACTTTGGGGCTTGCCAGCGATGCCATTGTGGCAAGCTATGCCGTGGGCGCTGCGGGCAAAGTGGTTGGCGTGGAAGCATCGCCGCTGCTTGCTTTTGTTGTGGCACGCGGTCTTGCCTGCTATGAAACCGGCAGGCAGGACGTTGACGCAGCCATGCGCAGAATAAAAGCTGTACACGCCAGGGCAGATGATTATTTGCATAATGTGCCGCCGGACAGTTTTGACGCGGTTTATTTTGACCCTATGTTCCGCTTCGGCGTAAAAACATCGGCTAACATGAAGCCGCTGCGCCCGCTGGCCTACGAAAAGGAAGTTAACGCGGAGATAATAGAACTGGCGCTGAAAGCCGCACCGCGCGTTGTTATTAAAGAGCGCAGCGAAATTTTTCTGCGCGGCCTGGGCTGCACAGAAATTCAGGGCGGCAGGTACAGCCGCGTAAAATACGGAATTATCAGGAGATAGTTATGAAAAAGCAAATAGCCGTTATTCTCGGCCCTACGGCAACGGGCAAAAGCCACTGCGGCATAGCCCTTGCCCAAGCGCTGGACGGCGAAATTATATCGGGCGACTCAATGCTCGTATACCGCGGCATGGATATCGGCACGGCCAAACCAACGGCGGAAGAACTGGCGCTTGTGCCGCACCATATGGTGGATATTCTGTCGCCGGAAGCCTCGTTTAACGTGGTTGATTTTAAAGAGCGCGCCGAAAGGCTGATTGACGAAATTACAGCGCGCGGCAAACTGCCCATTATAGTTGGCGGTACGGGGCTTTATATTAAGGCGCTGCTTGAAGACTACAAGTTCAGCTCCAAAGGTGAAGATTCCGCACTGCGCGCGGAGCTTGAAGCGCTTCTGGCTGAGCAGGGCAAGGAAGCGCTTTATGCAAGGCTTGAAAAATCTGCACCGGCAGAAGCCGGAAAAATAGATATTAACAACACGCGCCGTGTGATACGCGCTATTGAAGCCGCCGAAAGCGGGGATGACCTTTCGCACAGCAAAAGCGAAGAACTTGTTTATGACGCCGCCGTTTTTGGCCTGCGCATGGAGCGCAGCGTGCTGTATGAGCGCATTAACCGCCGCGTGGATATTATGCTGGAGCAGGGACTGATAGAAGAAACGCGCCGCCTGCTTGCTGAAGGCGTGCCGGAGACGGCGCAGTCCATGCAGGCTATCGGCTACCGGCAAACGGTGCTGTATTTAAAGGGTGAATGGGATAAGGCTACCGCCGTTGAAAAAATTAAACAGGCAACGCGCAATTTTGCCAAAAGACAGTTTACCTGGTACAAAAAAATGCCGTATGTAAAATGGTTTAACCTTGACGCAGAACCCAATTACGAAAATGTTACGGCAGAAATGATTAAAACAGTTGTAGAAAAGTTTAAGATAGGTTAAAATTATAACAATAATAAAATTATGGAGGGGCTGTAAATGACCATGAACAATGCAAAACCGGCTATGAATTTGCAGGACAGCTTTTTAAACCATGTCAGAAAGGAAAACCTTGGCGTAATTATTTACCTTGTGAACGGTTTCCAAATCAGGGGGCTGGTACGCGGGTTTGATAATTTTACCGTTATTATAGAAAACGAAGGCAAGCAGCAGCTTGTTTATAAGCATGCCATTTCTACAATTTCCCCGGCGGCAAACATTACAATTATGCAGCCGGAAAGACGTGAGCAACAATAAAAAGCTAAGAAAAACGGCGCTGTGGCGTTGTTTTTCTTTATATAGGGTATTTTTATGACAGGCAGTATGCAGCTTTTTTTGGAATATTTAACAGTGGAGCTTGGCCTTTCGGCAAATACCAGGCAGGCGTACGAGCGTGATTTGCGCCTGTTTTGTAAAACGCTTGGCTTTAAAAACAGCGACGCGCTGGTTGATGTAAGCCGTGAGCAGATAACCGGGTATATGACGCAGCTGAAGGAAAAAGGCCTTGCTGCGGCAACCATTGCGCGCAAGCTGGCAGCAATTAAGGCGTTTTACCGTTTTATGACTGCCGAGGGCTATATGGGCGCCAACCCGGCAGAAGTTGTTGAAGCAGGCACCAAAGGCATTAAGCTGCCGCGCGTTTTAAGCGAGGACGAGGTTGTGCGCCTTTTAAACCAGCCCGATATAACAACAGCGGAGGGCTTTCGTGACCGCACGATGCTTGAAGTGCTGTATGCTACCGGTATGCGCGTTTCCGAACTTATTAACCTTACGCTGGAACGCGTTGATTTAAACATGAAGTATATCATTGCCTTCGGCAAGGGCAGCAAAGAACGTATTGTACCGCTTGGTTCTGTTGCGGCGGAATTTTTGCAGCATTACCTTGAAAAAGTGCGCCCAAAACTTACGCATGCAGGCAGAAACACCAACATAGTTTTTCTGGCTTTCGGCGGGCATGAACTTACGCGCCAGCGCTTCTGGCAGATTATCCGCGCCTACGGCAGAAAAGCTAACATCAATAAAGCGCTTACCCCGCATATTCTGCGCCATTCGTTTGCCACGCACCTTTTGGATAACGGAGCCGACCTGCGCAGTGTGCAGGAGCTTTTAGGGCATTCGGATATTTCCACAACGCAGATTTATACGCATTTAACCAATAAACGCCTGCGTGATATTTACGCAAAAGCCCATCCGCGGGCCTGATTAAAGGAGGACATTATGGCTAAAAGAGGCAGGAGCAAAAAATCTTCCAACTGGTTTACCGTTCTTTTGCTGGCAGTGGTTTTGCTTGCTGCCGTGGCGGCGGGAATTTATTATGCTTCCTCGCGTTCCGAAAAGGATGTTGAAAACACGGGCATTACCGGCCCGTCGCAGATAGAATTGCTGGAGGAATCAAAATCGGCGCAGAAGGCCGTTGATGATATTCTGCTGACCCGTGACAACTGGCAGCTTACCGATAACGGACGCAGTAGCCAGAAAGAAAAACAGCGCTCCGGGGCAGAAGTAATCTGGAACAAGCGTGAACTGGCCATAGGCGTTCCGCGCGATACCCAGCTGCGTGACGCTGCAAACTGGCTGGCAGGCAAGCTGGAAGGCAGCAAATTAAAAACCGTCCGTATGGAAGAAACAACTTATAACGACTGGGACTCCGTAAGGCTTGATATTGCCATCAGCACCAAAGCCGGTGAAGGCACCAAAGAATTTGTTACGGATACCGTTTATTTTTACCATAACCTGAATTTGGACAAGCCTGATAAGGACATAAAAAAAGAGCAAACCACAACACGCAGCCACCACGGCAGGCTTGCCGTAATAATTGACGACTGCGGTTACGATGTTGACCTTGTGCAGCGCCTGGTAAATTTACGCGCGCCGTTCAGCTTTGCCATTATCCCGTATCGTGATTTCAGCAGTGATTCGCTGCATGTAATTAACGGCGGCGGTCAGGTTGCCATGCTGCATCTGCCAATGGA
>ULXT01038578.1_pt1 | contig 15514 bp, 10 predicted proteins | sample 1961571 | NCBI WGS metagenome assembly ULXT01 (sample SAMEA4835846, study PRJEB28245) | human gut metagenome | biome: gut microbiome; material: fecal sample | place: Denmark | collected 2008
ATTATTTGATTTGCGGAATTGGTGCCGGTCTGATTCAGGAGCTGGTGCAATATCTGGAATACGCCTTTACCTTGTCCAATTATGACAGCGTCAATCTGGGAATTGCCGGAGGAATTATACCGATGGAAGAATACCTGAATATGATGACGACGGTGGGAGCTTCAGGAGCCGTTTACGGTATTCTGCTGGCGTTCGGAATGTTGTTCCCCAACAGCCAGATGTTTATTTTCCCGCTTCCGTTCCCGATCAAGGCGAAGTATTTTGTGATCGGTTATGCTGTACTGGAGTTGTTCCTGGGACTGGGCGGAGGTGACGGAGTAGCTCACTTTGCTCATCTGGGCGGTATGCTCTTTGGACTGATCCTGATTATCTATTGGAGGAAAAAGAATGGCAATCAACAGTTTTATAGCTAATCTGAAAGAAAATTTCCGTCGGGGAGACATTGTCACGCAGTTGCTGTACATCAATGTCGGAATGTTTATCCTGACTGCACTGACGGGCATTGTACTGATACTTTTCCGTCTGCCGCCTGTTCCCTGGCTGAACTGGCTGGAACTGCCGGCATGGATTGAGGCATTTATCCGCCAGCCCTGGTCGCTGCTGACCTATATGTTCATGCATGCAGGTGTATTTCATCTCCTGTTCAACATGTTGTGGCTGTACTGGTTCGGCCGTTTGTTCCTGAATTTCTTTTCGGCCCGTCATCTGCGGGGACTGTATATTCTGGGAGGATTGTGCGGCGGACTGCTGTATATTCTGGCATATAATGTATTTCCTTATTTCTCGGATGCCGTATATTCTTCCTACCTGCTGGGTGCATCGGCTTCGGTGCTGGCCATAGTTGTGGCGACGGCTGTCCGTGAACCTGAATATACGGTACAGTTTATGTTTATTGGTGCCGTTCGTTTGAAGTATGTAGCTTTGTTTATGGTGGCCCTTGATCTGCTTTTCATGACCTCTGAAAACGCCGGCGGACATATTGCGCATCTGGGAGGCGCACTGGCCGGATGGTGGTTTGCTTCCGGTCTGAGCTGCGGACACGATGTAACGAAGTGGATCAATGCCGTATTCGATTTTCTGGGCGGGAAATGGAAACCGGCTCCCCGGAAACCGAAAATGAACGTACATTACAGTGACAAGCAAAAAGATTATGATTATAATGCCCGTAAGAAGCAGCGTTCGGACGAGATAGACCGCATTCTGGATAAGTTGCGCAAATCGGGATATGGCAGTCTGACTGAAGAAGAGAAGAAAAGTCTGTTTGATGCCAGCAAAAAATAATTCAATTCAATGAAAATATTGGGACATGCAGTGCGAGGACTTGCACTGACGGGAAATCTGGTCGTAGCGGCCGGGTTTCTTCTTTGTGGTTACAGTTCATATATCCAGCCTGTTACCCATCCGATATGGGCTTGTCTGGGATTGGGATTTCCTTTTTTTCTGCTGTTGAATCTCTTTTTCCTTTTTTTCTGGCTGGTGTGCCGCCGCAAGTTTGTGTGGCTTCCGATATTGGTTTTTGTTGTGGGGTGGGGACCGGTTCGTGCGTATATTCCTTTCAACCGTTCTCAGGATCCTCAGGGAGGAACCCTGGTGAAGCTGCTTACCTATAATGTAATGAATACGAACTTATCCCGTCCGGAAGAAGGAGCAGAGGAGGGGAACATCGTGACATATCTGGAGCAGTCGGAAGCTGATATTATTTGTCTGCAGGAAATCACCTCTTCGGAAAAGCAGCTCCGTAAGGCTTTTCCGATGTATCCGTATGTACGGCGGATCGGTTTTGCTACGGCCAACGGTGTGGCTTGTCTGTCAAAATATCCCATTCTGTCAGCAAAGAGAATAGAATATGCCAGTGCATTTAACGGAAGTGCCCTGTTCCGTCTGAAAATAGGAAAAGATACGGTGACACTGATCAACAATCATCTGGAGTCGAACAAGCTGGATGCCGGAGACAAGGCCTTGTACAAGGAACTGCTGAAGTCGCCCGATGAGGAAAAGGTGAAGACGAGCGGAAAGTATCTGTGGCACAAACTGGCAGATGCCGTCGCAATTCGTGCCGCTCAGGCTGATTCGGTGGCAAAGGTCATTGCTGAGTACGGTTATGACCGCATGCTGGTGTGTGGAGATTTCAATGATTCTCCCTTGTCGTATGCCCGCCGGGTGATTGCCAGGGGATTGCAGGATGCCTACGTGGAAAGGGGAAACGGTCCGGGATTTTCCTATAATCAGAATCTGCTTTATTTCCGGATTGACCATATCCTGGCCGGAACTGATTTCCGGATTCTGCACTGTGAGGTGGATCGTTCCATCCGTACGTCCGACCATTATCCGGTGTGGTGTCTGTTAGAGAAGAAAGAATAAACATTATATCTATTTTAATATGAAACATTTAGCAATTGCATTAGCCATGAGTTGTATAACCTTTGGGTGCAGTCAGAAGGCAGAAAATGCCTCCAATCCTTTTTTGACGGAGTTCCAGACTCCTTATGGTACTCCTGATTTCAACCGGATCAAGCCGGAACATTATGAACCAGCCTTCCTGCAAGGTATGGAACAGCAGAATAAGGAAATCAAGGCCATCGTGGAAAATCCGGAAGCTCCGACTTTTGAGAATACCATTGTTGCCTTGGATAACAGCGGGGAAATCCTGAACCGGGTAAGCGGTGTTTTCTTTGCCCTGGCAGAAGCCGATACGAATGATGAACTGATGGCACTGGAAGCAAAGATTGCTCCGATGTTGTCAGAACACAGTGACAATATTTACCTGAATGCAGATCTGTACAAGCGTGTTGCTGCGCTGCACGATCAGGAAGAAGCAGGAACCTTGAAGCTGACTACGGAACAACATTACCTGCTGGACAAATATTATAAAGGTTTCATCCGTTCCGGAGCCGGACTGGATGCTGCCAAGCAGGAGCGTCTGCGTGCCATCAATAAAGAATTGTCTACCTTGACCATTGAATTTGGCAATCACGTACTGGCTGAAAACAATGCCTACAAACTGATTGTCGACAAGAAGGAAGACCTGGCCGGTCTGCCGGAATCTGCCATTGCCATTGCTGCCGATGAAGCTAAGGCTGAAGGTCTGGAAGGCAAATGGGTGTTCACTCTTCAGGAATCAAGCCGTCTGCCTGTTTTGCAATATGCGCAGAACCGTGAGATGCGTAAGAATATCTATCAGGCTTATACCAGCATGGGCAATCATGGAGATGCCAATGATAACAAGGAAATCCTGAAACGGATTCTGACCTTGCGTCTGGAGAAGGCCCAGCTGATGGGATATACGAACTATGCAGAATATGTGTTGGCTGACAATATGGCCAAGACTCCGCAGAATGTAATGGACTTCTTGCATAACTTGTGGGGATATTCTATCGAGAATGCAAAGAAAGAGGCTGCCGAACTGCAACAGATCATGGATCGTGAAGGCAAAGGTGAAAAGCTTGAAGCATGGGACTGGTGGTATTATGCAGAAAAACTGCGTAAGGAAAAGTATGATCTGAATGAAGATGAAATCCGTCCTTACTTCAGTGAAGAGGATGTCCGTAACGGATTGTTCTATGTCGTAAATAAGCTGTATGGCATTACACTGACGGCAGTAGACTCTATTTCTGTATATAATAAGGATGTGAAAACCTATCTGGTGAATGATGCCGACGGATCGTTCCTGGGTATCTTCTACAGTGATTATATGCCGCGTGCAAGCAAGCGAAGCGGAGCCTGGATGAGTAATTTCCGCGAACAATGGCAGGGAGTCCGCCCGTTGATTTATAATGTGGCCAGCTTTACCAAGCCTAGTGGAGATATCCCTTCATTGCTGACTATTGATGAAGCCCGTACGATGTTCCATGAGTTTGGACATGCACTGCACGGAATGTTAAGCCAGTGTACTTATAAAGGTGTTTCTGGGACATCAGTTGCACAGGACTTTGTGGAACTTCCTTCTCAGATTATGGAGCATTGGGCCATCGAACCGGAAGTAATGAAAGTGTATGCCAAGCATTATAAGACCCGTGAGGTGTTGCCGGATTCTCTGATTGCCAAGATTGAGAACCAGGCTTTGTTTAATCAGGGCTTTATGACAACAGAGCTGCTGGCTGCGGCCTTGCTGGATATGGAATTCCATACACTGACTTCTACAGATAATCTGGATGTTGTAGCTTATGAGAAACAGGTGATGGACCGCCTCGGACTGATCCCGCAGATTGCACCCCGTTACCGGGCTACTTATTTCAATCACATCATGGGTGGTTATGAAGCCGGATATTACAGCTATCTGTGGGCTGAACGTCTGGATGCAGATGCTTTTGAAGCATTCAAGGAACACGGAATCTTTGACCCGGCAACTGCAACGGCTTTCCGTAAGAACATTCTTGAAAAGGGTGGTTCGGATGATCCGATGAAACTCTATCATACATTCCGCGGTGCAGACCCGAGTCTGGAGCCTTTGCTGAAAAACAGAGGACTAAAGTAAGGGATAAATAGGCTTTTTTATCCTCTATGCCTTAAATATTTACAAACCTTTCCGCGTATAAGTGAAAAAAAAACTATATTTGCAACCCTGAATAAACGTATATAATTAAAAAAAGTAAATATAATAATTAAAGTAACATGCAAAACAAAGGATTCGTAAAAGTTTTTGCGGTATTACTGACCCTTGCCTGTGCTTTTTACCTTTCATTCTCATTCGTGACGCGTTATCAGATGAACAAGGCGGCCGAAGATCCGAGAGGTGCTGCACATTATCTGGATTCCATGCAGAATCAGAAGGTTTGGCTGGGAGTTTACACGCTGAAACAATGTCGTGAAATGGAGATTGGTCTGGGTCTTGACCTGAAAGGTGGTATGAACGTGATTCTGGAAGTGTCTGTACCCGATGTGGTTAAAACACTTGCGGATAACAAACCCGATGAAGCTTTCAACAAAGCCGTAGCTGAGGCAGCCAAACAGCAGGTGACTAGCCAGGACGATTTCATTGCCTTATTTATCAGAGAGTATAAGAAACTGGCTCCGGAAGGAAAGCTGGCAGAACTGTTCGCTACTCAACAGCTGAAGGACAAAGTGACTACCCGTAGTACAGATGCGGAAGTAGAAGCTGTGTTGCGTGAAGAAGTGAAAGCTGCCGTTGAAAACTCATATAATGTATTGCGTACCCGTATCGACCGTTTCGGTGTAGCTCAGCCGAACATCCAGACTCTGGAAGGACGCATGGGACGTATCATGGTGGAATTGCCGGGTATTAAGGAACCTGAACGTGTGAGAAAGCTGTTGCAGGGATCTGCTAACCTGGAATTCTGGGAAACTTATGAAGCGAAGGATATCACTCCGGTTCTGGCTTCTGCTGACAGCCGTGCACGTGCTATTCTTGCCAGCGAAACTGTTTCTTCTGACTCTGTTGCAGTGGAAGAAGAAGCTGCTGTTTCTGCTAAAGACAGTCTGGCTGCAGCCTTGAAGGGTGAAGCTCCGGCTGAAGCAGGAGAACAAAACCGTAAGAACTATCCTCTGCTGTCTGTTCTGCAATTGAATCAGAGTGGTGTAGGAGCAATTGTCGGTTATGCTGATTACAAAGATACGGCTGATATCAATCGTATCCTGAATATGAAGGAAGTAAAAGAAGTTTTGCCTCGTGATCTGAAACTGATGTGGGGTGTAAGAGCTTCTGATATGGATAAGACCGGACGTATTTTCGAATTGTATGCAATCAAATCTACCCAGCGCAACGGACGTGCGCCGCTGGAAGGTGATGTGATTACAGATGCACGTGACTCATACGACCAGTATAACCGACCTTGCGTAACGATGGCTATGAATACAGAAGGTGCTCGTCGCTGGGCACAGCTGACCAAGCAGAACACTGGCCGTGAAATCGCTATCGTTCTGGATGGATATGTATACAGTGCTCCGCGTTCTAACGGTGAAATTGCCGGAGGTAATTCTGAAATTACAGGTAGTTTCACTCCTGAACAGACAAAAGACTTGGCCAATGTGTTGAAATCTGGTAAGATGCCTGCACCTGCACGTATCGTACAGGAAGATATCGTAGGTCCGTCTTTGGGTCAGGAATCAATTAACCAGGGTATTGTTTCATTCATTGTTGCTTTGGTTGTATTGATGGCTTACATGTGCGTCATGTACGGATTTATTCCGGGTATGGTCGCTAATGCAGCTTTGTTTATCAACTTCTTCTTTACATTGGGTATCCTTTCTTCCTTCCAGGCTGCACTGACAATGTCCGGTATTGCCGGTATGGTGTTGTCTTTGGGTATGGCTGTGGATGCTAACGTTTTGATCTATGAACGTACGAAAGAAGAACTGAAAGCAGGTAAGGGTACTCGTCAGGCTTTGTCAGAAGGTTATGCAAATGCTTTCTCTGCAATCTTTGACTCTAACTTGACTTCTATCATTACAGGTATTATCCTGTTCAACTTTGGTACAGGACCTATCCGTGGTTTTGCTACAACGTTGATTATCGGTATCCTCTGTTCATTCTTCTCTGCAGTGTTCTTAACTCGTCTGGTTTACGAACACTTCATGAATAAGGATAAATGGATGAACCTGACTTTCACAACAGGAATCTCAAAGAACCTGATGCAGAATGTACATTATAACTTCATTGCTAAAACCAAACGTTTCTTTACGGTTTGGGGCACTATCATTATTATCTGCATTGTATCATTCTTTGTCCGTGGTCTGGCGCAGAGTATTGACTTTACGGGTGGACGTAACTTTGTTGTTCAGTTTGAACAGAAAGTTGCTCCGGAAACCGTACGTGAATTGTTGCAGCCGAAAGTAGGTGATGCAAACGTTCAGGCAATTGCACTGGGAACAGACGGAAGAACTGTTCGTGTAACTACCAACTATCGCATTGAAGAAGATTCTCCGACAATTGATGCTGAAATTGAAGAGTTCCTGTATCAGGCTTTGAAAGATGGTAATCTGTTGGGTGAAGGTACTACTCTGGAAATCTTTATCGACCGTGATAACCGTGTAGGAGGTTCTATCATCAGTTCACAGAAAGTAGGTCCGAGTATTGCAGACGACATCAAGACTTCTGCAATCTGGTCAGTTGTGCTGGCTTTGATCGCAATCGGTTTGTATATCCTGATCCGATTCAGCAATATTGCTTTCAGTATCGGTGCTACGGTAGCGCTGACTGTTGATACTTTGTTGATTATCGGAGCTTATTCACTTTGCCATGGATGGATGCCATTCTCTTTGGAAATTGACCAGACATTCATCGGTGCAATCCTGACAGCAATCGGTTATTCTATCAACGATAAGGTGGTAATCTTTGACCGTGTACGTGAGTTCCTGGGACTGTATCCGAAGCGTGACCGTGTACAATTGTTCAATGATTCACTGAATATAACATTGTCTCGTACCATCAATACCTCATTGAGTACATTGATCGTATTGTTGAGTATCTTCATCCTGGGCGGTGACAGTATCCGTAGTTTTGCTTTCGCAATGATTCTGGGTGTAGTAATCGGTACGTTGTCTTCTCTGTTCATCGCAGCTCCTGTTGCTTATCTGACAATGGGAAATAAGATGCCTAAAGGAGAAGAAGCTAAAGCTTGATACATCCGATTCTGATATAATCAGAGTATTTTAGTTTACTCTGTTTCTGATAAAGCCCTGGCTTATTTGTAAGTCAGGGCTTTATGCTTATAGTAAGACTGAAAACGAAAAATAAGACATTCAGCGTTTATTGCTTTTATAATTCTTAAAAACATATTTTTGAAATGTTCGTTGTTATTGGACTTATGCTTACAGGCGTTTTGATTGGTTGGGTGACGCGTAAGCATTGTTTGAAATTTCTGCAACAGATTATACCTGTGTTTATCTGGTTATTGCTTTTCCTGCTTGGAGTGGAAGTAGGGGATAATGATGCCATACTTCGCGGGTTGCATACGATTGGAATCGAAGCGCTTGTTCTTACTCTGGGAGGAACATTGGGAAGCGTGCTGGCTGCTTCTTTGTTATGGAATATCCTGACAGGATGGAAAAAGACAACGGAAACAGTACATGAATCCTCTGTGGCCTCGGGGAATATATTGCATGCTCTTAAAGGCAGTCTGGTAATTGTTGCTTTTTTTGTGATCGGAGTATGTTGCGGCTTGTGGGGATGGCTTCCTGGGCATTGGGGGAGTAAGATTAGTTTTTACGCTCTGTGCCTGTTGATGTTTAGTGTAGGAATCAGTGTCGGGAATGATTCACAGACGTTGAAGAGTTTCCGGAGTCTGAATCCCCGATTGATGTTTCTGCCGCTCATGACCATTCTGGGAACTCTGGCAGGAACAGCTGTAGTCAGTATTTTTCTGAGTCATCGTAGTCTGACTGACTGTTTGGCGGTAGGCTCCGGTTTTGGTTACTATTCTTTGTCCAGTATCTTTATTACGGAATATAAGGGTGGGGAATTGGGTACAGTAGCTTTGTTGGCCAATATCAGCAGAGAAATATTGACATTATTGGCTGCTCCATTATTAGTCCGTTGGTTTGGGCGCTTGGCTTCTATTTCTGCAGGTGGAGCTACAACAATGGATACGACGCTTCCTGTGATTTTGCAGACAGCAGGACAGGAGTTTGTTGTTGTATCGATCTTTCACGGTTTTGTTGTAGATTTCAGCGTTCCTTTTTTAGTAACCTTTTTTTGCAGTATATAGGGAACCCTGATTGATATAGGAAAAGAGGCCGCTTTATAATAAAGATAGTTCAGCTTCTTTCATAAAATGAAGAAGGTGTATCAATCTGTATATGGACATACATTTTTGATACACCTTCTTTTTTGTTTGTCAGGAAGACTGGATTACTTCTTCTGGAAGCGTTCTGTCAGCTTAGCCAACATATCTTTAGTCATTGAATCCAAATCGTATTCCGGTTTCCATCCCCATTCTTCACGGGCGCAAGTATCATCCAGTGAATTAGGCCAAGAATCAGCAATAGCCTGGCGCAAAGGATCAACTTTGTATTCCATTTGGAAATCAGGAACATATTCCTTGATCTTGTTGTAGATGATTTCCGGATCAAAGCTCATAGAAGCGATGTTGAACGAGTTACGATGAACGAATTTGCTCGGATCAGCTTCCATGATTTCGATAGCAGCACGCAATGCATCCGGCATGTACATCATGTCCATGTATGTACCTGCTGCGATCGGACATTCAAATTTTTCCCCTTTAGCAGCTGAATAATAAATATCTACGGCGTAGTCGGTTGTACCGCCACCCGGAGGAGTTACGTACGAAATCAGTCCAGGGAAACGAACAGAACGAGTGTCGACACCGAAACGGATGTTGTAATAATCGCTCAGCAATTCACCGGAAACCTTAGTTACTCCATACATGGTACGTGGGTTACGGATAGTGTCCTGAGGAGTCTTGTCTTTCGGAGTATTGTTTCCAAATACGCCGATTGAACTCGGAGTAAACACGGCACAATTCATGGTACGTGCTACTTCAAGAACGTTGAACAAACCACCCATACCGATCTTCCATGCAAGCTGAGGTTTTGCTTCAGCTACGGCTGAAAGCAAAGCGGCGAGATTGTAGATCGTATCAATTTTATATTTTGATACAGTTTCAGCAATCTGCTGTTCGTTGGTAATATCAACGATAGCCGACGGACCGGATTCCTTCAGTTCTCCTTTAGGTTCTGCTCCGGGGATATAACCGGCTACGATGTTACCGTTATACAGTTTTCTCAGTTTCATTGTCAGCTCTGAACCGATCTGTCCGGTCGAACCGATGATCAATACATTTTTCATAATCTAGTTTTTAAGTTTGATACCGATGCAAAGATAGCTATAAAATAAAATTTTTTTCAAAAAAAGACAGATTATTCATACATAGATTCAAGAAAAAATGTGAACTTTGTGCCTTAACCTTAAAATATAAATCTTATGTACGGAAAATTTAAAGATTTCTTGTCTCAGGAACTGGCAAATATTGAAGCTGCCGGCTTGTATAAAAAAGAACGTATCATTACAACACCTCAGCGTGCGGATATTCAAGTAAATGCAGGAGAAGGTGTACTGAACTTCTGTGCCAACAACTATTTGGGCTTGTCAGACAACAAGCGTCTGATTGAAGCTGCTAAAGCTGCTATGGATTCTCATGGTTATGGAATGTCTTCTGTTCGTTTCATTTGTGGAACTCAGGATCTGCACAAACAATTGGAAGCTGCTATTTCTGATTATTTCAAGACAGAAGATACAATTTTGTATGCTGCTTGCTTTGATGCTAACGGTGGCTTGTTTGAACCATTGTTTACAGATGAAGATGCTATCATTTCTGACTCTCTGAATCATGCTTCTATCATTGATGGTGTTCGTCTGTGTAAGGCAAAACGTTATCGTTACGCTAATGCGGATATGGCTGATTTGGAACGTTGCTTGCAGGAAGCTCAGGCTCAGCGTCATCGCATCATTGCTACCGATGGTGTCTTCTCAATGGATGGAAATGTAGCTCCGATGGATAAGATCTGTGAACTGGCAGAGAAATATGATGCATTGGTTATGGTAGATGAATCTCACTCTGCAGGTGTTGTTGGTCCTACTGGTCATGGTGTTGCAGAACAATATAATGTATATGGACGTGTAGATATCTTTACAGGAACTCTGGGCAAGGCTTTCGGAGGTGCTATGGGTGGATTTACTACCGGTAGAAAGGAAATTATCGACATGTTGCGTCAGCGTTCTCGTCCGTATCTGTTCTCTAACTCAGTTGCTCCTGCTATTGTCGGTGCTAGCTTGGAAATGTTCAAGATGCTGAAAGAAAGCAATGCATTGCATGACAAACTGATGGATAATGTAACTTATTTCCGTGATAAGATGTTGGCTGCCGGATTTGATATCAAACCGACTCAGAGTGCTATCTGTGCAGTGATGCTGTATGATGCGAAATTGTCTCAGGATTTTGCAGCCAAGATGCAGGAAGAAGGTATTTATGTAACAGGATTCTATTATCCGGTTGTTCCGAAAGGACAGGCTCGTATCCGCGTACAGCTGTCTGCCGGTCATGAACGTGAACACCTGGACAAAGCAATTGCAGCCTTCATCAAAGTTGGTAAAGAATTAGGAGTTATCAAATAAAGAATAAAATTCTTCATTTTTAATTGGGGCGAGGCCTGTGAAATACAGGATAAGCCCCTTTTTTATTTCTAATAGGGCGGGAAATTGTACCCCCGAGGGGAATCGAACCCCTATCTAAAGTTTAGGAAACTTCTATTCTATCCGTTGAACTACAAGGGCAACTTTTGCAAAAGTACGGCTTTTTCTTGATTTCCCCATGTGTTCTTTGATAAAAAACTTTATTATCCTTCTCTTTGATAAATATTTTTTGATTTATCTTGCTTTTCTCAAGTAACTTCGCCATTTTTGCAACCATTGATTTTGTGAACTTTAAATAATACGTTATGGCAGAAGATATGATTGTCAAAGAGCTGGACGATGTTGTAGTCCGCTTTTCAGGCGACTCAGGTGATGGAATGCAGTTGGCTGGTAATATGTTTTCCAATATTTCGGCTACTGAGGGAAACGACATCAGTACTTTTCCGGATTATCCGGCTGATATTCGTGCCCCGCAAGGAACATTAACCGGAGTTTCAGGCTTCCAGGTTCATATAGGCTCGGGCAAGGTGTATACTCCGGGTGATAAATGTGATGTGCTGGTTGCTATGAACCCTGCCGCCTTGAAAACACAGTATAAATTTTGTAAACCCCAGTCTGTTATTATTATCGATACAGATTCGTTTACCAAGCGCGATTTGGAGAAAGCCCAATTTGTTCTTGAAAATCCGTTCTCTGAATTAGGAATCAAGAATGAAGTGGTGGAGGCAGCCATAACGACCATGTGTAAGGAAAGCCTGAAGGATAGTGGTTTGGATAATAAGACGATTATGCGAACCAAAAATATGTTTGCACTGGGGCTTGTTTGCTGGTTGTTCCATCGGGATATCCATGTAGGTGAGAAAATCTTGAGAGAAAAGTTTGCGAAGAAACCGGAAATTGCAGAGGCAAATGTGAAAGTCTTGTATGACGGTTATCATTTTGGTGAGAATACGCATGCTTCCGTATCCATTAGCTATACTGTTCCAAGTAAGGAACAGAAGAAGAAAGGCCTGTATATGGATATAAATGGCAATAAGGCTACTGCATATGGCTTGATTGCTGCTGCGGAGAAGGCTGGTCTGGAACTTTATTTGGGCTCTTATCCCATTACCCCGGCAACAGATATTCTTCATGAGCTGGCCAAACATAAGTCATTAGGAGTAAAGACTGTTCAGTGTGAAGATGAAATCGCTGGATGCGCTTCTGCCGTAGGTGCTGCCTTTGCCGGAGCTTTGGCAGTTACAACGACTTCAGGACCGGGTATCTGTCTGAAAAGTGAAGCGATGAATCTGGCAGTGATTACGGAATTGCCTTTGGTAATTGTGGATGTGCAAAGAGGAGGACCTTCTACGGGATTACCGACAAAATCCGAGCAGACTGATTTACTTCAGGTTCTTTATGGACGTAACGGAGAAAGTCCTATGCCGGTTATTGCAGCTTCATCGCCAACAGATTGTTTTGACGCGGCTTTTATGGCATGTAAAATAGCCTTGGAGCATATGACTCCGGTTGTTTTATTGACCGATGCTTATATTGCCAATGGTTCAGCTGCATGGCATTTACCGGACTTAAACGAATATCCTTCGATTTGTCCGCCTTATGTAAAACCGGAGATGGCTGGTACATGGACTCCGTTCCAGCGTGACCCGAAGACTGGCGTACGGTACTGGGCTATTCCAGGAACTGAAGGTTTTATGCATCGTATTGGCGGTTTGGAAAAGAGCAATGAAACAGGAGCCATTTCTACAGATCCCGAAAATCATCACCGGATGGTACAGCTTCGTGCAGAGAAAGTTGCGCGTATTGCAGACTCGCTTCCGGATTTGCAGATAGAAGGTGATTTGGATGCAGACTTATTGATTGTGGGTTTTGGCGGGACTTATGGACATTTGCACTCTGCGATGGATACATTGAGAAAGCAAGGTAAAAAAGCTGCCTTGGCTCATTTCCGCTTTATCAATCCGTTGCCCCGTAATACAGAGGCAGTATTGCGCCGCTATCCGAAGATTGTGGTTGCCGAACAGAATATGGGACAACTGGCCGGTTATTTGCGCATGAAAATCGAAGGAATTCATTTGTATCAGTTTAATCAAGTAAAGGGTCAGCCTTTTGTTGTACAAGAATTGGTTGATGCGTTCACAAAAATATTGGAGGAATAAGCCATGGATGAAACAAAATATACAGCAGCAGATTATAAGGCTGGTCAACCTCGCTGGTGCCCGGGATGTGGCGATCATGCCTTTTTGAACTCTTTTCATAAAGCTTTGGCTGAATTGGGCGTTCCGCCTCATGAAATAGCAGTTATTTCAGGAATCGGATGTTCTTCACGTTTGCCCTATTATATGAATACGTATGGAATGCATACTATTCATGGGCGTGCAGCAGCTATTGCAACTGGTGCGAAAGTTGCTAACCCTCAACTTACGATCTGGCAAATTTCTGGGGATGGAGACGGACTGGCTATCGGTGGAAACCATTTTATTCATGCGATTCGCCGCAATGTAGATATTAATATTGTTTTGTTGAATAATCGGATTTACGGTTTGACAAAAGGACAATATTCACCGACCTCTGCTCGTGGTTTTGTGAGTAAGTCTTCACCTTATGGAACTGTGGAAGATCCGTTCCGGCCTGCCGAACTTTGTTTTGGAGCGAGAGGCCGTTTCTTTGCCCGTTGTGCAGCTGTAGATGGTGGCCCTTCTGTAGAAGTTCTGAAAGCGGCAGCACGTCATAAAGGAACTTCCGTTGTAGAGGTCTTGCAGAATTGTGTGATTTTTAATGATGGAACACATAACGCCGTAGCCAAGAAGGAAGACCGTGAACGTAATGCCATTTATCTGGAGCATGGTAAACCGATGTTGTTTGGACCTAACAAGGAATTTGGTCTGATGCAGGAAGGATTCGGCCTGAAAGTCGTGAAACTGGGTGAGAATGGTATTTCAGAAAAAGATATTCTAGTGCATGATGCACATTGTGAAGATCATACTCTACAGTTGAAACTGGCTCTGATGGAAGGGCCTGATTTCCCGATTGCTTTGGGAGTGATACGTGATGTGGAAGCTCCTACGTATGATGAGTCGGTAGAAGCTCAGATAGAAGAAATTTCAGCTAAGAAACCTTATCATAATTTTGCAGAACTGCTGGCAACAAATGATACCTGGGAAGTGAAATAATATCAAAATAGAATTGGCGTATGTCGGATTGGGTTGACAATCCTTCATATGCCAATTTTTTATAGAATCAGATAAATAAACTATTCTTTCTCTCCGAAACATAAATCTCCTGCATCTCCTAATCCAGGTACAATGTATGAATGTTCATTTAACTCTGGATCTATGGCGCCACACCAGATGGTGGTTTTGGCATCAGGTAATGTCTTTTGTAAATACTCAATAGCTTGTTGGCTGGCCAGTACAGAAACGATGTGTATATGTGAAGGTTCACCTTTTGTAAGTAAGGCTTTATATGCCAGTTCCATAGAACCTCCGGTTGCCAGCATCGGATCTGTAATGATCAGAATCTTATTGTCAAGGCGTGGAGAAGCAATGTATTCAATGTGAATGTCGAAATGTTCAATGTCAATGTATTTACGATAAGCTGAAACGAAAGCATTTTCCGCATGATCAAAGTAGTTCAGGAAACCCTGGTGCAAAGGCAGACCCGCACGAAGGATGGTAGCCAGTACCGGTTGTACCGCCGGTACGTTTTCACAAGTCTTTGCTAGAGGGGTTTGAATTTCTATGGGATGATAAGGGAGATCCCGGCTGATCTCATAAGCCATGATTTCACCGATGCGTTCAATATTTCTTCGAAACCTCAGGCTGTCTCCCTGTATGTTGATGTTACGTACTTCTGCCAGATACTGATTCAGGATTGAGTTTGCCTGATTGAAAGTGACAATCTTCATAAATGATCAAGGGGTTTGATTGTTCAAAATAAGTTTATCCTTGCAAAGGTATGAATAATATTTTGTAGGCTCCAAGTCTATAAGAGTGTTTCTGTTTAAAAGATGCATATAAATGTAATGAGATTTATACGTAAATATCTTGTTTGAAATTTCCTTCAGTTCTATATCTTTGATTTTTCTGAACTCCTGGATAACTTTTGTTTTTGCCTGATAAAGCTTGACAGGAAGGCTGGAAATGAAGGATTGACTCTGTATTTCAGCTCTCATGGAATGTAGTTGTAATGTCTGAATTGCATATTTGTTACACAAGTATAAATCTTTTCATGATTACGGATTTTTTTCTCTAATAAATTCTTGGATTCAAAGAAAACCACTATTTTTGTAGCGCCTAAAACAAGGGGATGTTGAAAAACATTCTTTTGATGGTTATTAAGAATTAGGAATTAAACATTTGATATAAATAACCAAATTAATCATTTGAACAATGGCAAATTTAGATC
>ULXT01028610.1_pt1 | contig 15504 bp, 16 predicted proteins | sample 1961571 | NCBI WGS metagenome assembly ULXT01 (sample SAMEA4835846, study PRJEB28245) | human gut metagenome | biome: gut microbiome; material: fecal sample | place: Denmark | collected 2008
GGCCGATCTGTTTGGCGGCTCGCTGAAACCCTGGCGGGCCGTGCGCGACGTGCTGGATTTCGACGACCGGGGCGAGTCGATCTTCACGCGCCGCAAGCCGCTCGTCGATGCCACGCTCGACCGGATCCACGCCGGGCTGGTGAAGTTTGTGGCCGGAGGGCAGGACGCCTTCCTCGTGAAGTGGAACTCGGTGAACGGAAAGACCGGGAAATACATCGCCCCGGATCTCGATGCCCCGTGCCCGACGGTCGCCACGCAGAACCGCCTCGGTGTGGCCCGCGTGAACTTCCTGTCGAAGCAGTTCGGCGGAGATCCGCAGAGCAAGAACATCGGCGTCGACGGTCCGGCCGGGACTCTGACGACGGTCGACCATCACGCCTTTGTCTCGGCCTACTACGGCAATGGTTACAACTCGTCGATCGACAGCCCGGCGCCGACTCTCACGACGAAGGATCGTTTCCAGGTGGTGCGGCCGTTCTTGTCGGCTTATTACTCACCCGGTACTAATGCAAGTGTTGACAGCCCTGCTCCTACGCTGACCACCAAGGATCGGGTGGCTGTGGTTCTTCCGGAATTGACAGATGAGACAAAACCAGCATGGGAGATCCATGCGGAGGATACCCCGGCGATGCGGCGTATCAAGGAGTTCTGCGCGCTGTACGGTATCGTCGACATCACGATGCGGATGCTGCGGATCTCCGAGATGAAGCGCATCCAGGGATTTGGTGACGACTACGTGCTGGTCGGCACCCAGGAGGAGCAGAAGAAGTACCTCGGCAACGCCGTGGTGACGCAGGTAGCTACGGCGATGTGCGAGGCGCTGGCCGGAGCTATTTCGAAGCAGACGGCGGGGCGGGATGCTTCATAAAACTGATAGTCATGAAAAAGAGCAAACAGGAAAACTGCGACGACCTGTATGACCTGATCCGCTGGCGCGACCCGAAAAAGGAGTTGCCGGAAACGGACGTTGATGTGCTGGTAAAAATAGACACGCCGCACAACAAATACGACATAATGAAGCATAACCAGCACGGATGGTGGCAGAAGGCCCCGGGCGGCGGATGGTGCGCCGCCAAATATACCCCGATCGGATGGAGGCATATTCACGAAATTGGTGGATAAAAAAAGAGGCAACCCCGAAGGATCACCCCTGCCCAAAACAAAGATAGTGATTTTTCACGGGTTTGCAACATGACGAAGCGAGAACTTATCGACAACATCGCAAGGGACGGACTGGTCGAGCGGTTGGTGGCAAACGTCTGTCACCGCCGCCATCGCTCCCTCTCGGACCTCGTGCAAATGGTCTACGAGGCCCTGCTCAACTACGACGAAGAGAAGCTGATGCGCATCCATAGACGGGGGGCGCTCAACTTTTTCATTGTACGAATTATCGAGAATTTATATTTCTCACGGACGAGTCCCTATTATCGGCAGATTCGGAGATTCGCCCAGCATAGCGACATCTTGAAAGATGAATGACGATCGCCACATCCGGCTGCGGCTCCTCGATGAGGAGTATACGGCCAGCAAGGGGGTGTTCGATGAGGACGACGCCCGAGTACGCCGTTGCAAGGCGGCGCTCCGAAGGTTGCCCGACTCCGACCGCCGGCTCTTCATCCTGTACGCCGACACGGGAAGCGTCCGCAAGTTGTCGCAGACTCTCGGGGTCAGCAAGTCGACGGTGCAGAACCGAGTATCCGAAATTCGTCGCAAACTTAAAAAGAGCATGAAATGAGACCATATTTCGATCTTATTCTCCTGTCCATCGTGATCGTCTACGTCGTAGACGTCAGTGGCGTAATGGAGAGTATCAAGGGTGCATTATCCCGATGGCTCGGAGCCAAGGTGTCCAGGATTCGCCCTTTCGACTGCTCGCTATGCATGACATGGTGGGCGGGCATCATCTACATCATAGCTGTCGGAGAATTCTCGCTTCCCACTCTCACGTGGGTGGCGGTTCTATCGGCCATGTCGACCCGCATCCATCGGGCCATCCAATTCCTGCAGGATGCGGCCGACGCATTCTTTGATTTCCTCACCTCCAAAATAAACGGTCATGGCAACGAATAAGAATCTGCGAGACATATCGAAGCTGCCGCCGGAGGAGCATCGCAGGCTTTCCAGCAAGGGAGGCAAGGCGTCACAGAAGGCATTGCGCGAGTTGAAGACCATGCGCGAATACGCCCGGGAACTCGCGGTCATGAAGACAACAATCGTCAACCAGGACGGCACCGAGCAGGAGGTTCCCTATCTGGCGGCGGTCGTGGCCTCGCAGTACAAGCAGGCCATAGACAAGTCAGACACCCGGGCTGCCGAGTTCATAGCAACGCTCCTTGACGAGCTGAAGCAGGCGCAGGTCATTGCTCCGAGCTTCGTGATTCAGGTCGGGGATGCCAAGCTGGCCGAGGAGTTGGCGAAGGCCGTAAAGGACAAATGACATGATCACGGAATCGACATTCTCACGTAACTTCCGCGAAAAGCTGCTCCCGGCGTGGAACCTTCACCCCCGCTACCTGGATTCGTGCGGAGGTGCCCGATCGGGGAAGACATACTCGATTCTGCAGATGCTTGTATTGAAGGCCCTGGCCGAGGCTGCCGACGGGAGCCCGGCGAAGATCACATCTGTGGTGTCGGAGACTCTTCCCCACTTGAAGCGAGGGGCCATCCGTGACTTCAAGAGCATCATGCAGAGCTGGGAGATATGGAATGACCGCCAATGGAACCGAACCGACAACATCTTCACCTTCTCCAACGGCGGCATGATCGAGTTCTTCTCGGCGGACAGCCCCGGCAAGGTTCACGGACCGGCCCGCGACCGGCTCTTCATCAATGAGGCGCAGAACGTCGACTACGAAACTGCCCGGCAGCTCTTCATCCGAACCCGCGACCGCATCGTGATCGACTACAACCCCGTGCGGGAGTTCTGGGTGCACGAATACATTCAGGGACGGCCCGAGTGCGTGTCGATTCATTCGACGTACAGGGACAACGATTTTTTGACTCCCGAGCAGGTAGCCGAGATCGAGAGCAACAAGGGATCGAGCAACTGGTGGCGGGTGTACGGAGAGGGTCAGATCGGGCAGGCCGAAGGCGTTATCTTCGACTTCACGCAGATCGACGCCATGCCCGAATCGTCGGATATGGTCGAGACATACGGCCTCGACTTCGGATTCACCAACGACCCGACGGTGATTGTCCACATCAAGGTTCACACTGGCCGGAAGGAGATCTACGTCGACCAGCTCGAATACCGCACCGGGATGCTCAACCGGGATATCATCCGCACGCTCGATGCGTACAAGGTGCCGAAGCGGACGATCCCGATCTTCGCAGATGCCGCAGAGCCAAAGAGCATTGCCGAGATCGCCCAGGCCGGATTCAACTGCAAGCCGAGCTACAAGGCGACGCGCAAGGCCGAGCAGATCGCCTTCATGCAGCAGTATAAAATGTTCATCACGAAGAGGAGCGTCGAGGGCATTAAGGAAACTCGCAATTACTGCTGGGCCAAAGATAAAGACGGCCGCCCGCTGAATGAGCCGCAGGCATTTGCCGACCACTTCATGGATGCGATGCGATACGCATCCTATTCGCCATTTGCCGACTTCCGCAAGTCGGGACACTACAAGATCATCAACAGATAGCAGACTATGATAACCAACTACAACAGCCTCACGGTAGGCAAGTATGAGGCCCTGCTTCGAGCACGGGCCGACCACGAAGGCGACACGAACGAATTGAACCTTCACGTGCTGTCGATTCTCTCTGATATGACCGTCGATCAGCTCCTCGATCTGAAGGTCCCGGAGTTCCGGGCTATGATGGACCGGGCGGGATTCCTCTGCACGGCACCCCGGCCGTCGGAGGTCGCCAAGCAGTACCGGTTCGGGGATCTGACTCTCGTGCCCGTGACCGACATCCGGAAGATGACGGCGGCTCAGTACATCGACTTTCAGAATTTCTCAAACGCCGGTGAGGGCCGACAGGCGGAACTGCTCTCCTGCTTCCTCGTGCCGAAAGGCATGAAGTATAACGACGGCTACGACATCCTCGAGGTGCAGCAGGCGATCCGGGATTTCATGCCGGTGACGGCAGCTTTGGGTCTGCTCGCTTTTTTTTTGAGAAGATTGCATCGATCAACAATCAGTACCCTACGCTCTTCGGTAAAGAGGATGCCGAAGAGCCAGCAGATGGCGAAGGCGATCCAGGCGACGAACCGGTTGATCCGTTCACTGCAAAGTGGGGATGGATTGCCAATGTCGATGCCGTTTCTGAATTGACGCGCACGCCGTGGGCCGAGGTGTGGGAGATGCCGGTCATTGAATTTCTCAATATGCTGGCATATCGCCGGGATAAGATTGAACAGAAGAAAAAAGAGCATCAGGAATGGATTCGAACACATTGATCAGTTTCTCGAACCTAGCCGCCGTGTTGGCCAAATACGGCGAGGCTGTATGCGAAGCATACCGCAAGGAGCTGCGCGACCGAGGCAAGGATGCTTCGGGGCTCCTGTCGCAGAGTGTCCGGTATATGGTCAACCGGGACGGCACCACATACGCCGTGGATCTGTCGCTACAGGACTATTGGAAGTATGTCGAATATGGCCGCCGCCCGTTGAGCCGGTTCCCTCCGTTGGACAAGATTCTGGAATGGATCAAAGTAAAGCCGGTGGTTCCCCGACCGATGGACAACGGGAAGCTGCCAACGGAAAAGCAGCTCGCCTTCCTGATAGGTCGGAAGATCGCCGAGGACGGCATCAAGCCTACGCCCGCACTAGACACGGCCGTGGGGTTGACCTACGCGCAACTCATCGATGAGATCGGCCGGGCGATCACGGCCGACCTTTCCGACGCTGTAGATGGGGCTCTCAACAGCCTTGTGACGCGATGAGCGCGGACGGAATACGAAGATTTTATATTTCCCCTAAAAGACACAAGTATGGCAACACCTATATGGAAGGGATACACCGTGAGTAAGCAGACCGAAGATGGTTCGCTGTCTTATGTTATCAAGTGTGGCGGAGCCACAATCTACACCGGGAAGGCATACAAGCGCCCGGGCGCTTCCGATATATCGTTCAACATCGGAGACGTATGCGCTCCTTTCTTGTCATCGAACGCCGAAATAGCGACGGCCGCCACGGGGTTCATGGCAATCAATGAAATGCAAAGGACATTTGTCGTAGAAGATTTGTCCGGGACGGTATTGACGACCGTAGATTTCTCCAACGATTGGAGTTACAAAGGATCAACCCCGAACTTCGCATCGGACCCGGTGCAGCGTACAATAGACCCAAGGCAGCTTCTGCTCGCTTCGATGTATGAGGCAACCAGTGTGATTGTACAGACGGAAGGATCGTCGCCTCAGACCCAGACCCTCTACGATGGAGACCCCGCATCGGGGGTGGCTTGTGTCGACATTCTTTCCGGAGCAACATCCGTCACGGTATCCGTGAATTCGGCGGGCGGGACCTCGGCAAAGACCTACGATGTCGTGAAGCCGTGCGCCCGGTATGCGCTCTACTACGTCAACGCCTTCGGGGGATGGGATTCGCTTCTGACGGCAGGCAACGACAAGCGAGTCGACAACTATACCCGGTCGACGTACAAGAAGGTCTACTCGCCCGCCGATCTGTCCGACCGCGGTACGGTGAACTACCGAAACGACATCGAGCGGACAATCTCGCTCGTTACCGACTGGCTGACTGACGAGGAGTCCGCCCGGATGCACCATCTTTTCGGGTCGACGAATGTCCTGCTGCATGACCTGGTGGATGACATCATCCAGCCCGTGACAATCACGGCCAAGTCGTGGACCGAGAAGACCTTCCGGAACAACGGCGCCAAGCTCGTGAATTATCAGATCGATGTAACCATTGCGCAGGATTTCGTGAGATTATGAGACGAAAAATCAGACTATACATCGGCGATGCAGAGGCCGATCTCTCGACCGATTCACTGGTGCAGATGAACTACAAGGCCGACGACCTGAACAACCCGGCCGTCGTCAAGAACAGCTATTCCCAGCAGGTGACGCTGCCGTCGACGCGCAACAACGATGCGATCTTCGGCATGATGTTCCGGGCCGACCGGAGAACTACGGCCGGAAGTGGCGGCACCGGCCCGGCTTTCAGCCCGCTGGTCCGCACGCCGTTCTCGATATACGATGAGGCCGGAGAACTGCTGGAATCCGGCTACGTGAAGCTCGACAGCGTGACCAACAAGAACGGCAGGGTGTCGTATGGCGTCACGCTATACGGCGGCCTTGGGTCGTTCTTCTACACGCTGTCGTATGACGACGAAGGCAATGAGATCACGTTGGCCGACCTCCCGCTGTTGAGCGACGACCCGGAGGACAAGATCGAGTTCACGATCAACAAGGAGACCGTGGCCGAGGCGTGGGCCGCACTCCGGGCTGGGACTGCCGGACCGTGGCAGGTCGTGAATTTCGCCCCGGCATACAACGGACTGCCGGAGGGCGATTTCAGTGCCGATATGGGCGTCGGGAACCCCGCGAATGTCGGGGGCGTCGTATCGTATCAGGAAGGCGGCAATGTATATCGCCCGATCAACAACAACGCCCTCTACGATCTGGGCGAGGAGTTCACGGAGTGGCAGACGAAGGACCTGCGGAGCTACCTGCAGCGACCCGTGTTTTCGGTGAAGGGCATGATCGCCGCCATCGGCCGTTACGCCGCATCGAAAGGATTCACGCTGAATCTCGATAACACATTCTTCAATTCTGCGAACGAGGCCTACGAGAAAGCGTGGGTAACGCTTCCATTGCTGACTACATACGAGCGGGATGGGGAGGAGGAAGAGATTACATTATCAGGGAACGCCTTCACCGATGATGTGAACGTTGGACGTTCCGGAATACCTGTAATCAGGAATCTGTCACCTTACCTAACCACACCGGATGCGCGTGTGACGGTTACTTGTACGATTCACCCCGCTATCGCCATGACCACGGAGACGTTCAAGCAGAATAAGTTCTGGATAAACCGCGGTCTTTCGTCGAATGCTACCGGCGTTGAGGGAACGGCCATATTCGTACAATTATTATTGTACGACACATACGGACGGGTCACTTCCGGAAGTCCGCTTCAAGTGTTCATGACGCGGCCTGTGTCAGGCACATTCACTGCGCAGGATCTGGCAGACATATCTGGCGTTCCTTACGAAAAGAGATTCGGCGTAGCTCCCGACATACACTATGAAGAATTGCCATACTACGGTAAAGCTTATTTCGGGCTGACGGAGATGTATTGGTGGCGAATGGTATCCGGCGTGAGTCTCGAAGCAATCGGAACCCGTGTGTCGCGCGCTGCAGTGAACGCATACGCGGCCGTCCTAAACAAGACATCGGAGGGATTCACCATCTATCCGCTATATGAATTTCAGGCCTACGCATTGATTTTCGACGGATCGGTAGCCATTCGGCAGAATATCAATGCGTGGGGGGCCTTCGTTACCGATGCCGTCGCCACTTATGATGCCACGCCTGGATACCGAAGCGACTCGAAGATCACGCAATCCATCCTGCTGTCCGATACGATGACCCCGGCGGAATTCCTGCTGTCGCATTCCAAGACCTTCGGTCTGTCATACACATACGACAAGGGATCGAAGACCGTATCGCTGCTGACCCGCAATTCGCTCTACACCGACGATGTTGTGGACATCGAGGATCGCATCGACCGGTCGAAGGACATCAAGACCACGCCGTTGGTATCCGAGTCGAAGTGGCTATCCTTCGCTTCGGGCGAGGCTGAAGGGGATTTCGTCGAATTCTACCGCAAGAAGTATGGCCGGGAGTATGGCGACCAGAAGGTGAACACGGGCTACGATTTCAATGCCGACACCAACGACGTGCTCGAAAGCGTGGAGTTCACCGGCGGCGCCGAAGTGCTGGAGAAGTCGATCTACTACAACAACATCACCAGCGGACCGAATGGGCCTTCGGGGCTTAATGGCCGAACGCGCATCTGCTCGACGTTCCTCAATGGGGCGGCGTCCTACAAACTCTATTTGAACGGCTTTGACAAGGACGACAGCGTGGACCTCGAAGGCATCACACCGGATGCTACGGCGACAATCACGCCGTTCAACGTCCCGCTTCCGGCCTACGACATCATCCCGAAGCTGCAATGCCACACGGACGACGGAAGCGCCACCGACGGCAAAGGCATCCTGCTCTTCTTGCGGGGCAGTATCGCGGATGACGAGGCTGCGGCAACAGCCTACGCCCGATTCATCATATCCGATGATTCAAGCGCGATGGAGAATCTCAACGGCGGCCCCTGCTGGGAGCTGTCGAACGGAATCGCCGCAAGCGATATGCCGATATTCGGGCGCCATTGGTTGAACGGCAACGAGATTGTGCAGACGATGGATTTCGGCATCCCGGCCGAGATTGACATCCCCAATCTGTCCGTGAACTCGGAAGCCTCGATCTACACCCGCTACTGGCAGAAATACATCGAGGATATGTATAACGTCGACACGCGGATCTGCTCGGCATACGTCGACTTTCGAGGCATCCAGGTAGGTGAGGAGCTGCTTCGCAAATTCTTCTTCTTCGACGGGGCTATCTGGCGGATGAACGGCATATCGAACTACTCGCTGACGACCGTCGGCACGACACAATGCGAGTTCGTGAAGGTGATGGATATGAAGGCCTACACCAATGGACAGAATGTTCCGTATGATATTGGGCTTCAACTTACCACCGACGGCACAGATCTGTACGTGCAAACATCCAGGCCGCTGAAGGGCGGAGAGCGAATCGCTATTTTGACGCGAGGGTGCGGCAGGTTTAGTCTACCTCCGGAAAATGGAGCCAAACGTGTCCATAGACGTTCCAAGCGTAGATGGCACATACCAAACAATAATTTCTCCGTGTCTGAAAACGGGAAAATAACGGTTCCTGCTCCCGGCCTGACAAACACCTATCGGTGGAGAATAGATACGAACGTGAAAACAGGGCTTCGATATCTGCACATATCCAAAGCCAATTGGTCTAGGGGATTCGGCTACAAGATCACTGGAGATATGGATCGTGTCGTCACTTTTGCGGTAGCAGTGGTAACCGGAAAATACACCGGGGCAAAGGAGGTTTCAAACCGTTGCTACTTCGAATCAAGGGCTCACATAAGGGGCGATGAACTTACCCAGGAGTTCGTTGTGTCAAAATAAAAGCCTCATCCCACCGAAGTGAAACAAGGCTAGCCGTTTGGACAATGCTCCAAGCCAAAAGCAAAGATAGACATTTTTCGTAAAAATACAAAAAATGGCAGAAGATATCAAACGAGTGATCGAGGTGGATGCGACATCCAGTTCGAAGACCATCCGGGAGCTCCGGGAAGAGATCGAGAAACTGAAAAAGACCCTCTCCGAGTTGACGGCCGGCACCAAGGAGTTTTCCGATGCGCAGGCCCGAATGTCGCAGGCGCAGGAGGAGGTTAACCAGGCGATGGAGATCACCGCCAAGGACGAGGATGCGCAGGTCAAGAGTATGCAGGAGCTGCGGGCGATCATTGACGAGAACACGGGGTCGTTCGGCTTCCTCGTTGCCCGGATGCAGGAGTTGAAGGTCGGCATCGACGCTACCAATGCCCGGATCAAGCAGATCACCAAAGACTACGACGAGGGCCGGATGGCCGTCGACGACTACAACCAGGAGTTGCAGGAGAACCTGGAAGAGTTGCAGAAGCTCCGCACGGAGCAGGGCGATGTCCGCTCCTCGCTGAACGCCTCGACAAAGGCCTTGCTCTCTGCCAAAGGTTCCTACGTCGAGATGTCGCAGACGCTGGGCCAGCTCCGCAATGCCTATCGCCAGTTGAGCAAGGAGCAGCGGGATGGCGCCGTCGGCACCGAAATGCTGGGGCAGATCAAACTGCTCGATGCGGAGTTGAAGGAGGTAGACGCCTCGATGGGTAACTTCCAGCGCAACGTCGGCGGATACGAAGAGGCCCTGAAGCAGGTGCTGCCTCCGCAGGCCGGGCTGATTGTCGACCTCGGGAAGTTGAGCGTCGAGGGTGGCGGTATTCCGTCGCTGTTCACCGGCATGAAGAACAGCATCGTCGGCATGACGAAAGCAGCCATTGCCTTCATAGCTACGCCACTGGGTGCAATGCTTACGGCATTGGCTGCAGCCGGCGCTGCGGCGTTCGCTCTGTTCAACGCTCGCAACAAGGAGATCGAGAAACAGGCCGAAGCCAGTGCAGAGGCGTTGGAGAAGCAGAAGCAGCAGATGGAGCGCTTCGACGTCGAAATATCCCGAGAAGTTGAGCTGCTGAGAGCCGATGGCAAAGAGCAAGAGGCGAATGCGTTGGCTCGCAGATCGGTTACCGATGCGATGAACAAGGCACAGCAGGCTGTGGATGAATATCGCGAGAAGTACAATCAGATGTCCGCCAAGGAGCAAAAGGCGAATGCTGAAACTTTGAAGGGGTACGAAGACGCCTTGCAGGCCCGAATCGACGCGTGGGAGGAGGTAATCCACGAGGATGAAGTACGCCGCAGAACGGAGTTGCGAGAGGAACGCGAGCAGAGCGAGAAGCTGAAAGAGGAATGGGCAAAGGCCGCCGCCGAGAAGCAGCGCATCGCCGAAGAGACGAACGCCGCCATTCGTGAAGCCAACGCAGCCTTCCGTGATGAAACGGCCCTGATGCAGGCCGAGCAGGGCGCCGGCACGCAGAGCGGGGATCTTGCCCTGGCGCAAGAGCAGTTCCGTCAGGAGCTGGCCGCCTTTGAGGCGATGGTCGATGAGAAGCAGATCACCGAAGAACTGGCACAGGAACGGCGGAAAGTGATGCTAGAACAATACGGGCAGGAGATCGCCGATATTCAGGCCAAATACCTGAAGCAGCAGAACGTCCAGCTTCTCAAAGCACTCGACGAGGAGATGGCCGCCGAGTTCAAGGCAGACAAGAATCGCGTTTCGCAGGAGTTGAAGAACTCCAAGGAGCGAAAGAAGATTGCCGATGCGGAGTACAAGCACAAACAGATGATTACACAACAGACCGGAGCACTCCTGCAGGCGGGTGCGCAGCTTGCGGGCGAGAGCACGGCAGTTGGCAAGGCAATGGCTGTGGCTGCTACGACGATATCGACTTATCAGGCTGCTCAAGCAGCTTACCAGTCAGCATTTATGCCGGTTCCCACCTACGCAAGTCCGGTATTGGGCGCCATCAACATGGCGGCAGCCATTGCCACGGGTTTGGCAAACATCAAGAGTATTCTTTCGGTAGACTCTTCGGGCGGCACGGGATACGGCTCGGCCAGCTCCACCGGTGCCACGGTCAGCACTCCGGCGATTGTCACACCTCCGGCCGTGGTGCAGGAGGTTGAAACGGTGCGCTCACTGACTGGTGCCAGCGAGGAGGAACGGCTCAATCAGATGGCCAGCGACCAGCGTGTCTACCTGGTTTATTCGGACGTCGAACAGGCTGGGAAGCGGGTGCAGGTCCAGCAGTCGGAGACGAGTTTCTGACAGCCCGCATAACGGGTCAAGGTCGCAGGCAACTGCGGCCTTTTTTTGTGCCATTTTGGACGGAAAACGGGCAATGAATATTTCCCGGTAGAATGGCAACTTTGAATCGAAATATTCCCTTCTACTGGGCAGAATTGAGCGACAACGAGGACGGCATGGTGTGCGTCTCTCTCGTCGACAACCCGGCGGTCGATCGTGACTTCATGGCATTCTCGGCCGAGAAGAAGATCCCCGTGTGCGCGATCTCAAACGAGGAGAAACGTCTCGTGCGCGGTGTTCTCATGCGTGCCGACTTCCCGATCTATCGCGTAGCTCCCACCGGCGAGGAGTTCTACATCATCTTCTCGGCCCACACTATTCGCCGCATGACCGAACGGTTTCTCGAACAGGGCAACCAGGGCAACGTCAACACAATGCACGCCCCCGGGTCCGACGTCGGTGGGGTCCATCTCGTGCAGCTTTTCATCAAGGACAAATCGGCCGGCATTGACCCGGCGGGCTTCGAGGACGTGGAGGACGGCAGCCTCTTCGGCGAGTACCACGTGGCCAATGATGACGTGTGGGCGGACATCAAGGCCGGGAAGTTCAAAGGCTTCTCCATCGAGGGAATCTTCTCTGTATCCAATCATCAGTTCAACAAACATCAAATCAACGAAATGGCAAAACTCGAAAAACTCAAGACCCGGCTGGCGAAGCTCCTGGCCGAGTTTGGCGTCGTCTCCACCGATAAGGGCGCCCTCTACTGGGACGGTGACGAGGACCTGAAGGCCGGTGACATGGTGCACAAGGAATCTGAAAGCGGCGAACGCAGCGCGGCTCCCGATGGCCAGTACACCACCGAGGACGGCAAGACCATCGTCGTCGTGGACGGAAAGGTGTCCGAGATCGTCGACCCGAAGGCAGAGGTAGACGGCGCGGGCGAAACGCCTCCCGCAGGCGGGGCCGACCCGATGGGCCCGGAAGGCGACCCGTCGCCCGGTGTCGCCGAGCTGCAGGAAATCCGCAAGGAGGTAGCAGAGATCCGCGACATGGTCGAAAAGCTCATGGGTGCGATTGAATCTACCAAATCCGACGTGACGGCCATGAAGCAGGCTCCGGCCGCTTCGTCGGCGCACGAGGAATTCAAGAACCTCACTCCCGGCAAGACCGGTGATTCGCGGCTCGACCATCTGGCCGCAGTCGTAGGCGCAAAAAAGTAACCAAAAAACGCAGACAATATGGCAACGAACAACATCATTGCAACGTCGCTCCCCGAGTACGTGGAGCAGAACAAACTGCCGCTGATCAACATGGTTGTATTCGGCGGCCGCACCATCGGTATGATGACCAAGCAGACGGGCATCAAGACCAAGGCAGCCATCAACTACCTGGATACCGACCCGGTATTTCAGGAGGGACAGGGCTGCGGATTCACTGCACAGGGCACCGCAACGCTGACCCAGCGTGAGATCGAGACGGGACTGATCAAGGTGAACATGGACTTCTGTCCCGACACCCTGCTGGGCAAATACGCCGAGTACCTCGTGCGCATCGGCGCCAACAGCGAAGAGCTGCCCTTCGAGCAGTACCTGATGGAGAACATCATCAGCCACATCAACGCGAAGATGGAGAAGGCCGTATGGCAGGGTGACACCGCGTCCGGAGATAACGACCTGAAGCACTTCGACGGGTTGATCAAGATCGCCACCGACGAATCGGATGTCGTCGACGTGGCCATCGCCAATGGCACCACGGCCTACGACGCCATCAAGCAGGTTTACATGGCCATCCCCGAGGAGATCATCGAGCGCAGCGACGTCTACATCTTCGTCTCTCCGGAGCTGTTCCGTCAGTTCACGCAGGAGATGGTGGAGAAGAACTACTACCACTACTCCGGCCCGCAGAACGAGACGCCCCGCGAGTTCATCTTCCCCGGCACCAACGTCCGCGTAACGAGTGCGCTCGGCCTCGCCGGAAAGCAGAACATCCTGGCGACGTACCTCGAGAACATGTTCTACGGCTGCGACGTCGAGAGCGACAAGGAGGAGATTAAGTTGTGGTTCTCGGACGACGACGACGTCTTCAAGCTGAAGGTCAAGTGGAACGCGGGAACGCAGTTCGCATTCCCCGACCGCGTGGTACTCGGAACCATCGCCGAGGAATAAGAAACCAGGTCCGGGCGGGCTTCGGTTCGCTCGGACCATAAACTTCAAGAAAATGACATGTTCGCAAACTTTTAACGGTATCCCCTACGATTGCGCCTCGACCATGGGCGGCATTCGTGAAGTCTATATCGCCAACTACGACGACGTCGAGACCGTGTCCGCAGAGGATGATCAGATCTCCGCCATCACAATGGCCGCGGAGAAGAAGTTCAAGAAGTATCTTTTCCGCAAGGGCACCAGCAGCATGACGTCTACGCTGAATGTCGACCAGGCAAACGGTGTGAACTACGTCAGCACCGACCTGGTCATGCTGTTCAGCAAGATGGAGACGGCGAAGCGCACCGAGATCAACGCAATGGCCACGGGCGAAATGGCCGTCATCGTCAAGGACAACAACGGCAAATTCTGGTATCTCGGCTACGACGAGCCGGTGATGGCCAGCGCCGGAGACGGGCAGACCGGGACGGCGCCGTCGGACGCCAACCGGTACAGCATCACGCTGCAGGACCAGTCGCGCGCCTTTCCTTACGAGGTGGAGGCGTCGGTCATCGAGACTATCGTCGATTAACCAACAACCATCCGGGGCGCATCGACAACCGGTGCGCCCTTTTTTCTGAAACATGAAACTGACGCAAGAAGAAATAGCAATCGTATCGAAGTGGAAGATGAATCTCCGCACGGCGGTCCGGTCGAAGTACCTCCGGCACGTGGGGCGCATGGCCATTGAGACGATGGTGCCTATCTACGAGCGGGCGACGGGTTACCACATTCGCGTGAACAGCAACTGCGGGGCCTGCGTTCTTGACTTCCTGCAGCGGATTGGCACTATCTACTTCGCGGATCTCGAAGAGATGGAAGCGGCCAAAAACGCACAGCCGGAGATCGAGGCGCCCAAGCGCCGAACGAAAAGGAAAAAGCAATGATCTACGCCAAGCAGACATCCGACGTCCAGACGCTCTACATCCCGCGCAACATGTTCATGACGCAGGCCGGGGTGTTCGTCCTCTCCGTGAAGAATACGGTGGGGCTTGATCGCATGGGTATCAAGCCGGACGGCGTTGTGCTCGGCCCGCTGTATTACGAGGTGACCGTGTCATTCCCGGATGGCATGACGGAGGGCGAATACGAGTACGAACTCACGCAGGGAGGGTGTCTGATGGCTTCAGGTCTTATGATTGTGGGCGATTATGACGAGCCGAGATCGGAATTAGCTCAATCAATTCAATACAAGCAGTATGGCAGATGACAAGAAGAAAATATCGCTGTCCTTCGCAGCTCTGAGCCCGTACATTGAGCAGCCGATCATCTCACCCAGGGAAGAGAAATATCCCGGCCGGGAGTTCATCCAGTGGGGTGATCGCAACGCATACCCCGACTACCTCGAAGATCTCTGCGAGAATGTCGCATCGCTGCAGAGCATCATCGACGGGTCGGCAGACTATGTGTGCGGCGAGCGGGTCAACGTGTCTCGGACTTTGCAGGACGAGTACATGAATCTGAAGAAGCAGACAGCCGAAGACCTGGTCCGCGAGCTGGCTATCTCGTTCTTCACTTACGGAGGATTCGCCGTGCAGGTGATCCGCAGTCAGAGCGGCGACATTGCCGAGCTGTACGCCATGGACATGAAGAACCTGCGCTGCGACAAGGACAACGAGGTATTCTACTATTCGGAGACGTGGAATCGCCGGTTCTCCATGGTTAAGACGCTCGTGTATCCGAAGTTCATCCCGAATGCGCGCGGCGTCCCGTCGTCCGTGCTGTTCGTGAAAAACACGACCTCCCACACCTACCCGCGGCCCAAGTATGCCGCCTGCCTCAAAGCCTGCGAGATTGAGAGAAGCATCGACGAATATCACCTGAACTCCAT
>ULXT01001454.1_pt1 | contig 15284 bp, 7 predicted proteins | sample 1961571 | NCBI WGS metagenome assembly ULXT01 (sample SAMEA4835846, study PRJEB28245) | human gut metagenome | biome: gut microbiome; material: fecal sample | place: Denmark | collected 2008
AATAAATTGTGTCAACTTATTTAGTACACTACAGTTTTTTTATGTCTGTTTTCAAATTTTGAAGTGTAAAATACTACCAAAAACGTCTATCCTGAGCAAATTTTAGTATAGTTCATTGGATAAATGATTTTCTGGCTGCTGCTATTTTTATAGCTTAGATTTTTAATGTAGTTCAATGTATAGTTAGGAGAATAAAAGGCCTTTATTTAATTGTAGAATAGAAAATTTTTATTAATTTTGATGCATTGATACAAGTTCTTATATTATAATGTTTGCGTAAAGTAGTATATAATTGCTCAAATTATTTGTAACACTTAAATTTTAACTATGATGTTTAATAACAGATTTGCACTATTCATGTGTCTGAGTGTATTGTGCACTATACAGGTTTTAGGACAGTACAATAATAATCCTATGCCTATTGACAAAAGACGTTCGTTCGGCGAATATCCGATATCTAGTCAATACAGTAGAAAAAGTGATGCACAAAGAATGAATCTTAAAGGTAATGTGAAATTTATCGTGGAAAAGAATGGATTCTTTCTTGATGTACCTATAGTCTACTATCAGTTTGATGATATGGGAAATATAACTGCTATAATGGGAGAAGACGAAAGAGGTATAGAGAAAATGTATGATATATCTTTTTTCGATAAAAAGGGGCACTACATAGGGAGACATATTGGATACGGCTGGGACTTGTCGTGCCAGCCTAACGAAAGTGCTGTAAGGGAATTGCCGGAGAGTGATATAACAAGATACGCATATGTATACAACAACAATGGTGTACTCGCAAATGTTGTTAGAAGGTGGCGGAATTTTGCTAATGTTGGTGTTTTTCAATATGATAGTAAAGGACGTCTTGTGAAAGAGACCGGAACGAACGGTAAAATTATCACTTATACTTATTACAATAATAATATACCCCGAACTGCAACAGTGAAAAGCAGTGCAAATTCAAAAGGTGATGTATATTATTACGATGAACAGGGACGAAATTATAAGGAAGTACTAGAATATGAAGGTGAGATAATATATACATTCAACCAGAAGAATCAGGTTGTTAAAGCTGTTTCTGCGAGTAGGCAATATTTATATGAATATGATAATTACGGTAATGTGACATATTCTAAAGAATTGTCTGGTGAAGTAAGGTATCAGTATGTCTATGATAACAAAGGAAATTGGATAAAAAGGATTGGGGATGACGGACATATTACTACAAGAACATATATATACGATGAGTGTCCGAACTATTTTTCGAAATGGTTTTCTCCTAATTTCGTTGGTTCTTGGGGTAACGTTAAAAACAAAGCTGACGGGAGTACAGAGTATTTGTACATAGATCTTGATTTCAATAAACATTCAGTAAAGGATAACTTTGCAGAAAATATGTTTGGTACAATACAGTATAAAGTAAAACTTGAAGGTGGTCAGCCGATGACAATTGCTTCATACTATATCTATTATGTCAGACAAGATGGAGACAGGGCTATTATAAAATTCAAGCCTTACGGACCATATGCAGATGATATCTATGACTTAAGTTCTGCATATCAAGCTTTGCTGTCATACGATGCAAAAAGCAAAAATATGAAAATAAGTAATATAACCAGTGTTCAAAGTAATGGAGATAAATCGTGTGCTATAACTGATCAGACAATGGAATATATTGGAAAATTGGTGCAATAAAGACAGGTATTAAATTGATGAATATAATAAGATAAGTCAACTAATTCATGCACAAACTACTAAATTAGGAACATTCAGTAAATACTATAAAATTAGCCAACTGATTCATATACAGAGTATTGAGAATTAGTTGGCTTTTTGTAACTTTAGGTATTCTCCAAAAATAAGTTTTGGTAGCCAAAACGTGGGGAATTCCCCAACAAAGATATGGCCAAGATATAAAAATGCAGGAATTTCCCTTACTTTAGGCTTTACAGAATTTGATACTCTGGAGAAATACCGAAAGAATTTTCATGAGAGTGAACTTGGCAGACTTCATTCGGTCTTTCCGTTTGAGTGTATAGCAAAAGTTGCAGGATTGTCTGAACAGCATTTGGTCCGTAGGAACATATTCGGTCCTTCTTAGAATAGCCCTTATGGTCTTGGAGACATACATCGGGTTCTCTGATAAGTAACTGGTGAAATATTTGAGCGGGAACATATGCTACCAGATGTTCTATGGAATTATGATAAACTCGTCCTTTCCTATAACCAACTTTAAGATAGTCGGCACCATGCGTAATGAGATAGCATACAGCCTTGATATTGATTCCTTTCAGGAGTTCTTGTCACGCAGGAAACCTTGTTTTGATAATCTTCATGTCTGCATGACGATGTCACATGTTATGAAAGTCACATATGTTTTCCTTCGGATATGAAACTCCTTTGGGGAAGTTTCGGATGGCTTAATAGAAATAAATGTCTGCATTGCAGGAATTTGGGCATAAGACGTCTGCGCAACAAATACAAGGATATGGCAGAGTCCTATTGGGCTTGCCGCAAGAAAAGAAAGAGGAAGACTTCAAGGGTAAGAATGTTTAAGTGGCGTATGATCAGACTCCAAGGAGAACTCCTCATACAAAGAGATGTATAGTGTACTAAATAAATTGTGTCAATTATTTTAGTACACTACAGTTTTGGACGAAACGCAAAGGTCTTCAGATTTCTGTATGTTTTCTATATATTTCTGCTTTAGAATATATTAGAATTCATTGCTAGTCTTTTTATAAGTGATTCCATCTATGATGACTCCTTGTGTTCCATTGGCGAATACAACTGTCGGAGTTTCTAACTTATTTTGTACTACACCATCCATGTCTACCACTTCATCAAAAAACAAATACCATCCCATTTGTTTTCCTTTATAATAAAATTCAGAAGTGAACATTCGTCCTGTTGTAGAAGCTGTGGTTTGTGAAACTATGGCATAAACCACATCCTTTGTTTGTTTTTGATAAAAACCATAGGAAGTTCTTCTTTCACCGCCAGGTATATTTTCTTGTCTTTGATACACAAATTGAGGACAATCATTGGATTCTACCAATCCTTTATCGGTTCTTGCAATTTGATTTCCGGCAGAAACACGTCCTACTGTAGTAGAGATAAAGGCAGTGTTTCCAGTTTTTACATCTTTGACTTCATACCAGGAACCTTGTTGCGAAACGAATTCATACATTGCTCCGCTGGACGCTTTTTCTAACACCGTTGATGAAGCCTGTGGGGCTTGACGGACATTTACGTTTTGTTTGGTGATCACCACTACTTTCTCGGGTATTTTATACCCCTGTGCATTAAGTGAAAAGAAAATCCCCGGACATGCTGCAAACATGAGCGATAAAAATACATTTTTCATAGGACTATTTGTTTTATAGTTTGACTTGTTTTTCCCCGTTTATTCTTATTTGAATACTTACATAATAAGAATGTCCTATTACAAATATACTGTTTTTTTATGATATGAATTGAATGAGGAATGTTTTTTCTTGAAAAATGGGAGGCTTTGTGTGCAGAATGGTATAAACAGAATTTATGGCTTATGAAATAAGATGAACTTGTTTCATAAGCCATAAATAAACATGAAGAGGTATAATTATTGAAGTTGTGTTACTTTATTGCCACAACTTCAAATACTTCCGCGGCTCCCTCCAGGCGAATCTTGGCTACGTTCTTGTTGGCCAGTTCGATTCTTGCAAAAGGAGTTTCAATCATGGTCTCTGATACGACCTTACCCTTCTTGTCCAGCTGGATGCACTTCAACGGGGCAGACAGGCGGTTCATGAGCAGGGTATATGCCTTGACATTTTCCTTTACTCCGAAAGTCAGTGCCTTAGTGCTCTTGTAAGAAGTCGCCAGGTTGTTGTCGAAAGCATAGATGGCCTTGTCCAGACTGTCTGCTTCAAGTGAGAATCCCATGTTTTCCGGGCGTAGCGGGTTGACGTCGAACGAGCGGACAGACGCATAGTTGGTGCGTTTGGAATCCAGTCGTTTCAGGCGTACATAGCGTGCTTTTTCCGGAGCTCCCTGCCAGTGGATGATATATTGCTTGTCGAGTTCTCCGGTCAGTGCCTTCCAGGTTTTTCCATCTGCCGAGCATTCCACGATGGCATGGTCGAAATAGTCCACATCATCCTTGGAATTTCTTCCCTGAAGAATCGAGATTTCTGTTACGTCACGCACGTCGCGCAGGTCTACACCAATCCAGTCGTTTGCTTTCTGAGCAATTCCCGAGGTATAGAAGGTTGTTGAATCATTGTCGAGCATCAGCTTGGTTTGTACGGTATGCGCACTGCTGAAAGAACCGATACCTCTGTAGTCAGTCGGTACCTTGCCCGACAGCTTTTTCAGGTATCCGTGTGCCATATCATCCATGGCATTCTCATAGAACGGCTGAAGTTTCAGCGTACCCGATTTATGGGCTTCGTAGCTTCTACGGTCTTCGGGAGTCATGATATTCTGTGTATATTTTTCCCAGAACAGCGCATCGTCTTTACCTGAGCGGTAGATACGTGCCAGTTCGATGGCCTGCTTGCCGCGTGTACCTAATTTACCGAACTCTGTCAGCCAGGGACGAAGTTCGTTGAGCAGGGCTGCATTCTTGCAACTGCTTTCCAGACGTGCCGGTGCACTTTCTACTTTCTTGAATTCCTCTTCCAGTGCGTTAGCCGCTTCGTCTGTCCAGTCAGCCAGCCGGAAAGTCTGAGTTTCCCATGACTCATCCCGGCGGTATCCGTTTTCGGTATCACTGGAATGGATGGCGAAGGTGCGGTAGGCATCGGTTGCTTCCGGAACCAGTTCCGCCAGTCCGCGTTCCCAGTTGTCGATGGCATTGTAGCCGGCGATGTTCCAGGTGTAGTCTGCCACTCCGTACAAGGCCAGCTTGGATGCTTCGCCGTGTTCCATCGGGTTGCTCACGATACCGCAGGTTTCATTAGCTGTGAGACTGGTGTCCAGTCCGTACACCGGACCCTGAAGCAGGAAATTGCGGATGTAGTCGGTTACCGGATAGTTCCACCAGTAATAAGCCGGACGCTTGATGCGCGAGTTGATGAAGTCGAGTGTTTCGGGTGTCAGGTCGCTGCACACCACGTCGCCCGTCCAGAACACCTTGATTTCAGGATTAAGCGTTTTTCCGTAGATGGCCAGACTACCTTTTTCGGTCGGGTTCGCCCAAAGTTTGGAGTAATCGGTAGGGCAGACCGTAAGCGGAGAAACATCGCCTTTCACCTTCACAAACTCTTCTGTCAATCGGTTGAGCAGTTCTGTCTGCTTCAACGGGTTGGTACCCTCTCCGGAAATATCGTCAAAGAAGATGGCAAAATGACGTACTCCTAAGTCGTACATCCAGTTGAACTTGTTAATCAGGTTCTGATAATCTTCCTCGTTCCACTTGATGTCCTGTCCCGGATGGATGGCCCATACAAAATCCACGTAGTTGCGGTTGCAGGCATCCACCAGTTCCTTGATGTGCTGAGCCTCTTTCTCCGGATAAGGCAATCGCCAGTTCGGACAGCTGTGATAAGGGTCGTCTTTCGGACCATATAAATAAGAATTCATCTTGAACTTTCCGTAGAAATCAATGAGAGACAGACGTACCTCGTGCGACCACGGAGTACCATAGAAGCCTTCCACTACTCCACGGTTAGGCAGGTCGGGATAATCGTTTATTTCTACAAAGGGAAGAGCACTGTTGGAAGAAACCGGGCTTTCTACCAGCTGCTTCAGTGTCTGTATGCCGTAGAAGGCTCCGCGTTCGTCAAATCCCGTGATGGTGATTCCTTTTTCATTGACGGCGAGGGCATATGCACCGGATACTTCTTTCACGTGGGCTTTCCTGGCCGCTTTCGCTCCGAAGTCAATGGTCAGCCGCGTTCCTTTCTTGTGTTGGGAAAGGAAATCAAGGTAAGCTGAAAATTTTTGCTGCTTGTCTTTCAGGCTGACTCCCTGCGAAATGTCGCACGTTTTCCCCGCTATCGGTGTGAACTGATGAGGCTGCGGATTCAGGACAAAACCTTTGTGGTCTACTTTTTCTCCCGGGACGGCTCTTACATCTTGCTTTTCAGAACGTTGGGAAGAAAGGTCGAATGTCTCTTGCGCAAATAAATTGCCGTACATCAGTGTACACACAATGCCGGCAGTCACGCATCTTGCATAATGATTCATTTTCATGATATAGATAATTTGAGGTAAATACAAGGTATTTGCTTGATTAAAACTCTGATTCAAAGATACGATTTGTTTCTGAATCGTGCAAATAGAGAATGTGTAATTCCAATTTTTGTGTACATGCTTTTTATAATTAGCTGGTATGTTATATCAAATGTTGAATATGTATTGATATTAAACATATTTAACTTTATAATTGAGGTCTTTTATTTTAAAATTATTTACTTTTAAATCAAAATCAATAAATTCTATTGTTAAACTTAAAATTGAACTATGAAAAGAACAGAGTTTAAACTCTTGGCAGTAACTGTGTTGTTGTCAGGATTCTCCGTTGGTTACATTCATGCTGGAACCCATTTGGAAGCAGTCAGAATGTATGTGTCTCAACAAGAAAGCGAATGTAAAGGGGTTGTCTTGGATGAAACTGGGGAAACGGTAATTGGAGCTTCAGTTTTGGTAAAAGGGACTTCTAATGGTACTATCACCGATTTGGATGGTAATTTTGCCATTCAAAATGTAAAAAAAGGTGATGTGATTGTTGTGTCATACGTAGGTTATAAAAATGTTGAAACTGTATGGGATGGCACAAATCTTAGAATTATTTTGAAAAGCAATGCAGAAGAATTGGACGAAGTTGTAGTCGTAGGTTATGGCGTACAGAAAAAGGTAAATCTTACTGGTGCTGTTTCTTCTGTAAAGGGAGATGCATTTGAAACTCGTCCTTTGGCTGATGCTACACAAGGTTTGCAGGGTATGGTGCCAGGTTTGACCGTTAGTAATAATAGTGCCGGAAGACCGGGTGCTACAGGTACGTTGACATTGCGTGGTCAGGGAAACTTGTCTGGAAACGCTTCTCCATATGTTTTGGTAGATGGAGTAGAAATGGAATTATCCGATGTAAATCCGAATGATATAGAAAGCATTTCAGTATTAAAAGATGCAGCAGCTTGTTCTATATATGGAGCTCGTGCGGCATATGGTGTGATTCTTGTTACTACTAAAAAAGGTCATGAAGGAAAGATGCGTGCCAATTATCAGGGAACGGTAGGATGGAGTACACCTACTGTATTACCTGATATGGTTAACTCACTTGATTTCGTAAAATTCTGGAACGATGGGGTCAATAATGCTGATGCTGGGAATAGAGCTTACTCGGCAGAAAAAATAGCTCAGTTGGAGCAGTATATGAGGGATCCTTCAAGCCTTAATCCATGGGCTGAATTGCAACCAGGACAGTCTCTTAATGCTGCTTTCGAAAATTCAGAACTGGGATTAGGTAACACAGACTATTTTGATTTACATTATAAAAATTTCAGTTTCAAGCAGAGTCACAATTTGAGCTTTAGTGGCGGTAATAAGAAAGCACAATACTATGTTTCTGCAGGCTATTATAATGAAGATGGTATATTGAGGTATGCAGATATGGATTATACCCGTTATACTGTAAATGCAAATATAACCTCTGAACTTACTAAATGGATGAAATTAAAGTTCAATACAAAATATATGCATTCGGACAATAGAACTCCATTTAATCAAGGAACTGTCAATGGCATCTCGCTTGACGGAGGTTTATCGGAAGGCTTTTATCATAGCTTAGCTCGTTTCCGTCCTACGGTATCTCCAGTAGATCCGAATGGACATTTTACAGAATTGTCATTGATTCCTTATTTACAGAGTGGAACGTATACTGATACTCAGAATGACCGCTTTAATTTTACTACCGGACTTGAGTTCCAGCCTGTCAAGAATTGGTTTATCTTCTTTGATTATACTTATAAACAAGAAAATATGGAGTATGAAGCGTTGAATGTAGCTCCATATATATATGAGCAGGATGGAGTGACCATGACTAAGGTGGCACGTTCTGAATTGGGTGTATCGGCCGATGGGCAGTTTACTCGTGCGTATGCTAATACAAGATACCAAAGTATCAATCTTTATACCAATTACATGTTTTCATTGGCAGATAAGCACAACTTTACTGTGATGGCTGGTTATCAGGAAGAAAATAATGATTACAGCTGGCTGAAAAATTCGATTACAGGCCTGTATTCTACGGCTAATCCTAACGTAAGCATGGGTACAGGTGATAAAGTTGTTGTTGATACACGTAATGGATGGGCTACACGAGGATTTTTCGGTCGTATCAATTATGATTTTGATGGAAAATATCTTGTGGAGCTGAACGGACGTTATGACGGTTCTTCACGCTTTGCTAGTCATAGCAGGTGGGGATTCTTTCCTTCCGTATCATTGGGATGGAATATTCATCGTGAAAAATTTATGCAAAAAACAGAGGGCTTTTTGTCAAACCTGAAGCTCAGAGTTTCTTATGGTTTGTTAGGTAATCAGGCTAATGCAGGCTTGTATACATTTGCTTCCAACATGTCAATTAATGGCACGCTGGGTAATTACATATTTAGCGACGGCCGTCACATGTACACGAATCCTCCAGCTGTAGTAAATCCTAATACGACATGGGAGAAGGTGGAAAGTAAAAATATTGGTTTTGACTTTGGATTCTTTGGTAATGCATTGACGGGTACTGTGGATATTTTCCAGCGAGATACGAAAGATATGCTTGGTCCTGGATATGACTTTCCAGATATGTTTGGTGCGTCTGCTCCTCAGGAAAACAATGCGAACTTGCGTGACAGAGGATGGGAGTTATCATTGAATTATAGAGGAAAGATTGGCAGCGATATAGATTTCAGTATTGGCGGATCTATCTCAGATGCCGTTACTGAAGTTACTGAATATTCCAACCCTACAATGACAGACCCGGCTGGTTCCTGGTATAAAGGCAGAAAATACGGAGAAATATGGGGATACCGTACAGATGGACTCATACAGACGCAAGAAGAAGCGGATGCATATAATAAAGAATATGACTTGACTTATTTTAGCGGCAAATTATGGGAACCGGGAGATGTGAAATATGTGGATTTGGATGGTAAGATAGGAGAAGACGGTCGGAAGGTAATTGATAGAGGAAATAATAAATTAGGTGACATGGGGGATATGACTGTCATAGGAAATAGTACTCCTCGTTATCAATATACAGTAAACGGGTCGATAAGCTGGAAGGGACTGAGCTTGAGCTTAATGTTCCAGGGAGTTGGAAAACGTGACTGGAATCCGAGTGGAGTGTATTTCTGGGGATTCAGTTCTTTTGCCCAAGTTACGGTGTTTAAGGAACACATGGACTATTGGCGTCCGGATAATCCAGATGCTTATTACCCAAAACCCTATATTAATAGTGCGGGAGGAGTTGCACCTTTCCAAAATAAGAATATACAGTCAACAGACCGTTATTTGCAGAATGCAGCGTATTGTAGATTGAAAAATCTTACATTGAGTTATACTTTGCCTGATGCATGGATTAAGAAGCTGGCTTTGCAGAAAGTGCAAGTATTCTTCTCTGGTGAAAATTTATTGACTTTCACAAAATTGAAGGGGATGTTTGACCCAGAAGCTATATTTACTTCGAATACTTACACTTCAGAAGGAGGTAAGAACTATCCGATGAATAAAGTTTTATCTGTAGGTCTGATTGTTAACTTATAATACATTGATATATGAAAAAATTTAATATACTTTTAGCAGTGGCTTTTTCTTTAGGACTAGCTGGATGTTATGATTTGGATAAGATGCCGGAGGGGGTACTTTCTACGGCAGATCCGTTTCAGAGTGTGGGTGAAATAAGAAACTATGTAGACCGTTATTATGAGAGCGGGCTGATAGGACAAGGATTTATGGCTGGCGGTGGCGGTGGCATGGCTGGTCAGGACTATGATAGTGACAATATGAGCAGCATGGCTGCTAACACGCGACTGATGGGACAGACTGCGTTGAGTTCTGCCAGTGAACTTTCTAACTATACTTACATAAGGGATATAAATTATTTGCTCAACAATATTGACAATTGTCCGGATAAAGGAGATATTGAATATAATCAGCTTAAAGGGGAGGCGTACTACTTCCGTGCATGGTATTATTATAGGATGTTGATTAACTATGGAGAACTGGCATGGGTAGACAAACCTTTGGAGCCAGATATGGAGGTGATGATGCTGCCACGTGAAAGTCGTACATTTATTGTGGATAAGATTCTTGAGGATTTGGGGAATGCCAGAGACTTGATGAGAGAACAGAGTAATTCTGCGTCTATGAGACTTCACAAAGATGTAGCTCGTGCTTTGATAAGCGAGGTGGCTTTGTTTGAAGCTACTTGGGAACGTTATCACTATGCGAAGGAAAAGAACCTAACTGAAAAGTTTTATGACTATACATTGAGTGAATCGGAACTGAATTCGAAGATAGAAAGTTATCTTGAAACTGCAATAACGGCTTGTCAACAGGTAGAAGCTCGGAATGTATGGAAGATATATAAAACGGGTGATATCCAAAATGATTATAGAAAGCTATTTGATACGCAGGATCTTACTTCCAATCCCGAAATCCTTTGGTTCAAAATGTATGATGGGGATAAAGTGGGAAACAGTGTGACTCGTTATTTGAATACAGGAGGAGGAAATATTGGTATCTGTGCCTCACTTGTAGATGATTATTTGTCAAGAGACGGTAGGCCTTTGTATGGTGAAGAGTTGCTGAATTTGAAGAAAAATTATCCGGATGAGCTGAAACCAGAAAACCGTGATCCAAGATTGGCACAGACAGTAGCAGTTCCCGGTCAACATATGCAACCGGAAAGAGCTGGTAATCCGTATACTCTTGAATGGCCTTCTTTGGCTGGAGATGGGACGGCGTTTGGAACAAATCTTACAGGCTATGTCATGCTGAAGCATGTGCAGATAGATTGTGAAGGTGATTATATTAGTGAATATAAAGGAACGACACCTGCCATTCAATTCCGCTATGCAGATATTCTGTTGAATCATGCGGAAGCTTTGGCGGAGCAGAACGGTGCAGCAAATGCAAGTGAAATTATCCGGGTATTACAACCTTTACGTGACCGTGCCGGTATGCCTGCTGTAGATTTTGACAGAGAATATAACACTGATGTAAGTTACCCATTCAAGGATTTGAATAAATATGTGCAGGCTGTTCGTCGTGAAAGAAGAGTGGAAACAGCATTGGAAGGAAAAAGACTGATAGATATTTTACGCTGGGCTGCAGCAGAAGAACTTATTATCGGTAAGTCCCCTATGGGAGCACTGTTTATTGGAAGTAATTTATCGCAACATTATGGTAATGAATTGAAGTATGATCAGGCAAGTGACAACAATTTGTTCCTGACCGGAAATAAAGGAGATGCTCTTCGTTATATTTTGCCTGTTCCCCCTTCTACCATGCCGCAAGGGTGGCAGTTTAAAGCCAATAGAGATTATCTACAACCTATACAAGAAAGAATGTTGAATTTGATGGATGGATTGTGGAAACAGAATCCAGGATGGTAATAAGTTTCTGGTTATAATGAAAAAAGGTTTTCCATATCTACCTGTGGTATGGAAAACCTTTATTGTTAAATTTCTAAATGAATTCATGTATGAAAATTAGAAAAATAAAAAGATGGATGTTATTCGTCCCTTTTGTATGTGGAATTTTGTCGTGCTCGCAAAAAGAGGTTACACTTGGCAGTCTGGATGTAATACCCATACCCAGTGAAGTGGTTAAATTGGACGACGGTTCCTCTTTTGTGATTGACGGGGCAACAAAGATATGCTATCCGGAAGGCAATGAGAAGATGAAGAGGAATGCGGAATTTCTGGCTTCATATATCAAGAAAATAGCCGCTACGGAGGTGAAGTTGTCTACTAAAGAAGGGGATAATGCCATCGTGCTGAGCCTGGACAATACGTTGACAGAGGAGGAAGGATATGAACTGAATGTGTCAGAAGAACGGATTTCCTTAAAAGGTAAAACCGAGGCCGGCGTATTTTATGGCATCCAGACATTGCATAAAGCCTTGCCCATTACAGACGGAACCACACTTGCAGCCATTCCTTGCGGCAGCGTAAAAGATTCTCCGCGGTTTGGTTACAGAGGATTCATGGTAGACGTGGGCCGGCATTTCTTTGGCGTGGATTATTTGAAGGAAATAATCGACATGCTGGCATTGCACAATATCAATTACTTTCACTGGCATCTCACGGAAGACCAGGGCTGGCGCATAGAAATCAAGAAATACCCGAAACTGACGGAAATCGGTTCGAAGAGAAAGGGTACGATTAAAGAACGTGGCTCGAAAGAACTCGACAATATTCCGGTGAGCGGATATTATACGCAGGAAGAAGCAAAAGAAATCGTCAGATATGCGGCCGAGCGATACATTACCGTGATTCCGGAAATCGATATGCCGGGACACATGCTGGCAGCGCTGGCTTCTTATCCGGAACTGGGATGTACGGGTGGCCCATACGAGATTGCGCCCAATTTTGGTGTGTTCAGGGAAGTGTTGTGTGGAGGAAATGAGAAAACATTGCAGTTTGCGAAAGATGTGATTAATGAAATCATGGACATTTTCCCCTCTCCTTATATTCATATAGGCGGAGATGAATGCCCTAAATTTTATTGGAAGACTTGTGCGAAATGTCAACGGAAAATCAGGGAGCTGGGCTTGAAGGACACGAAGGAGCATACCAAGGAAAACCAGCTTCAAGCCTGGTTTATGGGAGAAGTGGAAAAGGAAATCCAGAAGCGGGGAAGAGAAATGATGGCATGGAATGAAATCCTGAAGGGGAATCCTGCAAAGTCTACCATCGTCATGGCCTGGACAAAACCGGAGGCACGTTTGAAATCCATAGAAGGCGGATATAGAACAATCGCCTGTCCAATCCAGTACCTGTATTTCAGCAATGCCAAGTTCAACGAACTAAGAGGATTAAGCAGCATAGACAGGGTCTATTCATTTGAGCCTGTTCCTGAGGAGGCTACTCCGGAGCAGAAAAAGAATATAATGGGGGCGCAGGCTTGCATCTGGACAGAGTGGACGAAGGACAGCGTGAAGATGGAATGGCAGATGATGCCCCGTATCGCTGCTTTGGCCGAAATACAATGGAGCAAACCTGAAAACAAGAATATCCAAGACTTCATGGAACGCTTGAAACACCAGCTGGACATATACAAAGTATATGGATACAACTATAAGGAAGATATACATGAAGCATGGGATAAATAAAGCGGTTTCGTAAATTAAACAAAATGTGAGTTCGATAAAAATAAAAAAATATGACTTCAAAATCAGCTATAAGCCTGTTTTATCTGGCATCTTTGGGTGTTCCCCAGTTTGTGCTGACCTCATGCGGGGGAGCACAGAAGGAACAAGAGGAAAGATTCAATATTGTGTATATCATGACCGATGACCATACGGCCCAGATGATGAGTTGTTATGATAACCGTTATGTAGAAACTCCTAATCTCGACCGCATCGCCAATGACGGAGTGAAATTTGTAAACAGTTTTGTGGCAAACTCTCTGTCGGGGCCTAGCCGTGCCTGTATGCTTACGGGAAAACACAGCCATGCCAATGGCTTCTATGATAACACCAACTGTGTGTTCGACGGCTCTCAGCAGACGATGCCCAAGCTCCTCCAGAAAGCAGGTTACCAGACTGCCTTGATAGGAAAATGGCATCTGGAGAGTCTTCCCACCGGATTTGACTATTGGGAAATCGTGCCGGGGCAGGGAGACTACTATAACCCCCGCTTCATAGAAATGAACAATGATACGATTACGGAGAAAGGCTATCTTACGAATATTATAACCGAAAAGAGCATTGACTGGATTGCCAACCAGCGGGACAAGGAGAAACCTTTCTGTCTTTTCGTGCACCATAAGGCATGCCACCGCAACTGGTTGCCTGAAATGAAGTATCTCTCTCTGTATGAAGACAAGACATTTGCATTGCCTGACAACTTCTATGATGACTATGAAGGCAGGGAAGCTGCAAAGACTCAGGAGATGGGCATCCTTAAGGATATGGATATAATGTATGACACCAAGATGTACAATCCTGAAGGGGATACTCCGCTGAAAACCACTTATGAGGCTTTTGTGGGCCGTCTTGATGAAGCCGACCGTAAAGTGTACGATGCTTTCTACCAGCCGATTATTGATGAGTTCTACAAGAAGAACCCTCAGGGAAAAGAACTGGCAGAGTGGAAGTATCAGCGGTATATGAGAGATTATGCCAAGGTGCTTAAGTCACTCGATGATAATGTCGGCGTGTTGCTTGATTATCTTGAACAGCAGGGATTGCTGAAGAACACGCTGGTGGTTTATACCTCCGACCAGGGCTTCTACATGGGCGAACATGGCTGGTTCGACAAGCGTTTCATGTATGAAGAGTCCATGCGTACTCCTCTCGTCATGCGTTTGCCGGATAACATGAAGCAGAAGGCCAAAGGAGAAATTACCGAGATGGTGCAGAATATAGACTATGCTCCTACGTTCCTTGATTTGGCAGGTGCGGAAATCCCGTCGGACATTCAGGGTGTATCCTTGCTTCCGCTGCTTAAGGGTGAAAAACCGTCCGACTGGCGCAAGTCACTTTATTACCATTTCTATGAATATCCCGCAGAGCACATGGTAAAACGTCATTACGGTGTACGTACGGAACGCTATAAGCTGATTCATTTTTATAATGATATTGACGAGTGGGAACTTTACGACCTTCAGGAAGACCCGAAAGAAATGAACAACTTGTTCGGTAAGGAAGGATATGGAGAAGTGACGAAAGAACTGAAGGAAGAATTGAAGAAACTTCAGGCTCAATATAATGACCCGATTGAAGAAAAACTGAAAAAATAATCCGGAACATACCGGCAGGTTGAATGAAACCTGAGGTATGATAAGACAAGGAGACATTCAATAAGGGATATTAAGTCCGGGAAACAGGATTCATCAGAACCGCTGTTTCCCGGATTTTTTGTGTGCCCGTTCCGGACAGCATCCATGCCGGACGAAAGGATACGGCAGGCTTTTTCAGCCGGAGTGTCCTGGCATTTCATGCAGACGCCCCGATGATTTCCTTCATTTGTCAGGGAAAATTCTATGTTCCAGCGGCTGGAACATAGAATATATCCCGGCAAAAATACAAAAAGACGTAAGTATTCGGCCAACTACAGGTATTAAACCTTTATATA
>ULXT01052821.1_pt1 | contig 15150 bp, 9 predicted proteins | sample 1961571 | NCBI WGS metagenome assembly ULXT01 (sample SAMEA4835846, study PRJEB28245) | human gut metagenome | biome: gut microbiome; material: fecal sample | place: Denmark | collected 2008
TAAATTGCAATCCTATGACGTAGGTTATCCCGAAAAGGTCGCCGTACATCTGGGTACAGGAGCTTCTGTCGCTGAACAGACGACCTTACTTGGCGACTATGAAGTCGAAAGCAATACATTCGTCGAATATAAAGTCATTCTCCCCGAAAGGTTGGAATCAGGGAATTATCACATTTCTTTCCATTGCCACTCTGAGCCGTACATGTTTATCCTTTATATAACCGACGTCTTATTAGAAGAAGTCAGCGAAGGGGTCTTATCGGGTGTCGTAACAAACGGACAAACACCTTTGGAGGGTGTGGAAGTAACCATAAAAGACGCTGAAACGAAATGTACTACCGATAAAAAAGGGTTCTATGAATTTAAAGAACTGGAATCAGGGAACTATACATTGACGTTCAATAAAACAGGTTACCGCTATATCGAACAGAGCGATATAATCGTCGAAATGGGGGATACTGCGAAAATAAATACGACGTTGGAGGAACTGCCTACTTATTCCGTAAGCGGTAAAATAGTAAACAGTAAAAACAAACCTATCGGTCACGCGAAAGTATCGATAACCGGATATACCGATTACTCGACAGAATCCGGTCCCGACGGTACATTTATATTCCCACAAGTATATCAATCCAACCTATACGCACTAACCATCGAACGTTACGGGTTAAGCAACGATACACTGACTCTGAACGTAGAGAATAGTAATATCGTTTTAGACGACATCATACTAAAAGACAAGCCTCTGCCTCCCTATTCATTGCAAGCTGAAATTCAGGGAGAACAGGTAAAATTAGAGTGGAAAGAACCTATGGATACCCGTTTATTCCGTCACGATAACGGGATACATGGTGGAAGACTCGGAACAACAGGATCGACAGTAAAAAGCGTATATGGTTCGGTATTCAGAACACCAACCAAGCTAACCGGAATGACATGGTTCACAGAAAATTACCTTACCACCCATCGCACGGTCAATATTTTTGTGTTCGATTTAGATGCCGAAGGAGAGCCCACTTCGACCATCTTATACTCTCAAACGAATGTTCCCAACAAAGATATGGAATGGAGCAGTTTTGAATTCCCGGAACCGATAAATGCACCGAATGGATACATGTTGGCACTCAGCTATGAAGGCCACGTCGGATTAGGACTCGATACAGGCGAAGGTCCTGACTATCCGTTTACCGAAAAAACAAATTGTTTTTCAGAAGATTACACGACCGGAAAGTTCACTTATACGGAAGAACACGATATCAAACGTTCTCTGATGATTCGCGGTATCGGTATTCTGAGCGGTGAAGACGAATTACCGCCTGCCACGACAGATAAAAAATACCAAGTATGGAGACTAACCGCCGAACAGAAAGACACTCCGGAACAATGGGAATTATTAACTGCCGAAACAGTAGAAGCATATTCTTATACCGATACAAATTGGAGCTCCTTGAAACAAGGATTTTATCATTATGCAGTCAAAACCGTTTACAATAACGGAGAAATCGTTTCGCCGGCAGCATTCACGCAAGCGTTAACGAAAGATATGTACACTCGGGTCACCCTCAATATAAAAACGAACACTCCTACCAACGAAGCGAAAGGAGCCCAAGTAGTTCTGGCAAATATTGATGGAAACAGCGAACATATATACACCGGTACAACCGATGCTTCGGGTAAAATCGTCTTCTCCAATATATGGAAAGGGACTTACGATATAAACATTTCATTAAAAGGATTCAATAACTACACAGCCGAATCCGAAGACTTTTCCACTGAAAACAGTTACGAAAAATCTGGCTACATATTACAAGAATATATCGTCAATCCATTCAATCTCGAAGTGGTGAAAACCGACAATGAACAGGAGCGCATGTTCAAATGGAATGTGGCGGAACATCTTTTCGACGATTTCGAAACTCATACCGATTTTGTCATCAACTCGGCTGGAAACATAGGCTGGACTTATATCGACGGTGACGGTCAAGAAACTTATGGAATCGACGACGTAGACTACATCAATGCGACTCTTCCGAAAGCCTATATGATCTTTAACCCATACGCTACCGACCCCAACATCGCACTTTTCGATCCCAATATCAGACCTCGTAGCGGAGAAAAATACTTAGCTTCATTCCCTGCACGTCCGGGTGCGAACAATGACTTTATCATTTCTCCCGAACTGAACTTCAATCGAAACTTTATATTGAAGTTTTATGCCAAGAGTTATACGGAAGATTATGGTAAAGAGTTGATGAACGTAGGATATTCGGTCACCGGTAATGACGCAACCGATTTCATCTGGCTGAACGGAGAAAAACCGATAGAAGTTCCGATGGGAAATTGGACGGAATATAAATATACCATTCCTGCCGAAGCCAAATATATAACGATTAACTGCGTCTCCAATAATATTTTCGTCTTTATGGTCGACGATATATTCATCGGAGTAGAGTTACCAGAAGGAGTCGATTTAAACAACATGAAAGAAAATATCTCTTTCGAAGTCTATTTAGATGGTGAAAAAATCAACACGACCCAACAGAGCAATTATCTGTTCTCCGGTCTGAATAAAGGTAAACATAAAGCAGGTGTGAAAGCTGTCTTTTCTTCGGTAACGACCCCTATGACAGAAATAGAGTTTGATGTGGAAGAAGGCAGCGGAATAGAAGAAAACCAATTAAACGGCAGAACGATTCACCCCAATCCGGCAAAAGAGACAGTAACAGTTTCCGGTGAATATGACTACTTGTCCATATTCGATATATCCGGGAATGAAAAGTCTCGTTATTCTTATGGAGAAACAATAAACGTACGGAACCTGCCATCGGGTATCTACATCGTCAGAATCGTTTCCGGCAGCCAAACAGAGGTGACCAAATTGGTCGTGACTAAATAATAATTTTCTAATTATATTTCGAAGAATCCCGATACATAACGATGTATCGGGATTTTTTTACTACGTTCGATATCATTCATCATTAATCGTCAAAAACTTATTTCACTTCTTATCAAATGTAAAGTAAAAATAGGCGGGACTGGAATAACTTTGCACCGTTTTCAAATTAACCTCTCGATTTTATGACGAACTGGATTATTTTGATTGTAGCAGGATTCTTCGAATCGTGTTTCGCTTTTTGCTTAGGAAAAATGAAAGGAGTTGTAGGCCTCGAATATTACTTTTGGGGCATAGGTTTTCTAGCTTGTCTGGCTCTAAGTATGATACTTCTGGCCAAAGCCATACAGACAATTCCTATCGGCACGGCCTACCCTGTATGGACAGGAATCGGCGCTGTCGGTACGGTGATAGTAGGCATCGTCTTTTTCCATGAACCTGCAACTTTCGGTCGACTGTTTTTCGTTACGACATTAATTGCATCAATCATAGGTCTGAAAATGGTTTAATTAGAAATAAATAGTAATATATGTTCAAAGAGATAATGGCTGCCACCGAACACAACAACCTTAAACCGATACAGACGAAAAATAAATGAGAAATAAACTACAACCGTGTTCTTTACTATTCTCCGAGCTGTCGTTTTATCCACTCCATCACCACAGCCACGGCATAATGTTGTTCCTCATCGGTCAATTCTCGACCGGCCGGTATACGATGCCATTTTTCGAAACAACCTCGGCAACAACACCCGGTGGCATGTTGAGCTATAAACACGGGATGCCCGCGCATGGGAGTTTGTTTACCATCGTTGGGAATCACGGCCGGAGCCAATCGTTTACGAATAAAATCGGCGGCATGACGGGCAATCGTATCCTCTCCTTTTTCTTTCAGATACACTATTTCCTTAGTAGTTAAACGAAATTTGCTGCGGAACCGGGACTGTGAAAGTCGTTCGAAAAGGTCTCCCCAATCATAGGTATTGGGTAAAGCCTCTGTTTTTTCGACAGAAGTCGATTCAGGGAATAATTCACCGCAGAAAAAATCGCTTCCTTTAACCTTCTTCATGAGACAAAAACAACAGAGGTTGACCTACAAAATCATCTCCATTCCTACTTTTTGAGGTTTTAAACCACATTTTTCATAAAACGTCATAGCCGATTCGTTGCAACACCACACATTTAAAGTGACATTGTAACACCCTTGTTCCTTAGCCAACCGAACCACCGCATCATAAATCACTTTACCCACACCATTGCCCCGTTGGCCTTCATCGACACACAAATCGTCGATATACAGAGTCTTTATATCCGTGAGGATATGACTATCCCGATGTTGCTGAAAAATACAAAACGCATATCCCAAGACTCTATCTTTATCATCTGCCGCTACCAAAACCGGGGTATCACAATCGGACATAATTTTTCTTAATTCTTCATCTGTATATTTTTTCTTCCCGGATTTAAATAAATCGGGGCGTCCTCGATGATGAATACTATTCACTTGAACCAAAAGTTTGTTTATCTGCTCTATATCCTTTTCTTCTGCAAACCTTATTATCATTGTGCTTATACTCTTTTTCATTACGAAGATACTGATTCTTGAATATAAAAAGAAATGTCACCACCCCCAAAAATCTATCTTTCCCCAATCTCACGGCACATATCACTCTGCGGAACAATCATCGAAGAATCAACAAAAAGGATATATTTCACTAATAATCAAAACAATACAAATAAAAATTCATAAATATCAATCAAAATAAATACCCAAGAGTAAAGTATAATATATAGATTTTATCGAAAAACGATAATTATTTATTGATTTTCTTTTTGAATTAAAATTTTATATGTATGTTTGCACCATATTAAGAATGAAAGATAAACCGGTTACAATCCTTTTTATTCACAAAAAATCTATCTTTGTAAAAATAGAATGAAACAAACAATAAATAAAAACAAGGAACAATGAAAAAATTTTTCACCACGACATTCGCCTGCGTATTGGGCGTAATGATTGCAGGAATATTATTAACCTTATTGTCCATCGCCGCATTAACCGGAATGGCGGTTTCGACAGAAACCGAATACACAGCGAAACCAAACACTATCATGAAATTGGATTTAGGTATCGTTACCGACCGTAGCCAAGAAGATTTCATGAGCGTTTTGTTTGGGAATCAACAAAAAACAGACGGTCTTGACAACATCATTAAAGCTATAAAAACGGCCAAGACAAACCCGAACATTGCCGGCATATACATCGATGCTAACGGCTCTTCCCTCGGTGTTGCCACTCTCGACCGCATACACCGGGCTCTGAAAGATTTCAAAGAGAGCGATAAATTCATCTATGCTTATGCCGACGACTACACACAACGCGAATATCTACTGAGTGCGATAGCCGACAGTGTCGTTCTAAATCCGGTAGGAGCTATCGATTTCAGAGGGCTGGCAAGTCAAATAATGTTTGTAAAAGGGCTTTACGATAAATTGGGTATCGAAGTCCAAGTCCTAAAAGTAGGAACATACAAATCGGCGGTAGAACCTTATATCAACACGCAAATGAGTGAAGCGAACCGCGAGCAGACGATGGCCTACATGACTCCTATTTGGAATCATCTTCTCGAACAACTTTCGCAAGACCGAGACATATCGGTGGACCAGCTGAACAATCTGGCCGACACTCTATTGGTGACAGTCGATGCCAAAGAATTAATTGCCAAAGGATTGGTCGATACGTTAATGTACCGTCCTCAAATGAACGAATTTCTGAAAGCCAAAGTGGGAATAGATAAAGACGATGATTTAATCTTCGCATCAATCAACGAAGTAGCATCGATCAAGCAAGCCCCAAATAAAGCCAAAGACGAAATTGCTATCGTCTATGCCGAGGGAGGAATCGATATGGGTGAAACTAACGGAGTGAACACCGCCAAGCTGGTCGAAGATTTAACCAAAATACAAAACGATAAAAACGTAAAAGCAGTTGTTCTCCGGGTTAATTCTCCGGGTGGAAGTGCTTATGGTTCGGAACAAGTATGGGCTGCTATCGAAGCTATTAAAGCTGCCGGAAAACCAGTAGCCGTATCGATGGGCGATGTCGCTGCATCGGGTGGATATTACATCTCTTGCAATGCCGACCGTATCTTTGCAAATCCCACTACATTGACAGGCTCGATCGGCATTTATGGCTTAATCCCTAACTATAAAGGTTTATTGACTGGTAAATTAGGACTTACATTCGACGGCGTACAAACCAATAAATATGGTAATTTCCCCTCGGTAAGCCGGGCTATGACAACCGATGAACATCGGCAAATGCAACAATACATAGAACGAGGCTACGAATTATTCACCACTCGTTGCGCCGAAGGCCGTGGCATGAGCATCGAGGCAATCAAAAAAATCGCCGAAGGTCGTGTGTGGGACGGTGCAACAGCCCTCGAAATAGGTCTGGTCGATGAATTGGGAGATTTGGATGCTGCTATCGAATGGGTTGCTCAAAAAGCCAAACTCGACAAATATAAAACAAGTGCTTATCCAAAACAAAAAACGGCTATGGAACAATTAATGGACGAGCTGGGAATGAATGTTCGCTCAAAAATAGCCGCTTCTTATTTAGGTGAAAATTATAAATATTTCAAAGCGTTGGAGCAATGCCAAAATATAGATCCCGTACAATACCGTATGGAAGACATTGAGCTCTACTAAGTCTTATGTACGGAAAATCGGTTAAGATAAACCATTGGCTCATTCCGGTCAGTTGGCTATATGGACTCGGAGTAGAGATTAGAAACAAACTCTTCGACTGGGGCATTCTCCCGGCCGAAGAGTTTGACATACCCGTCATATCAGTAGGTAACCTTGCCGTAGGAGGAACAGGCAAAACGCCTCACATCGAATACTTGATCGAATTACTCGGTCATAAATATCATATTGCCGTACTCAGCAGAGGATACAAACGGAAAAGTAGAGGATTCATATTGGCCGATGACAAGTCTACCGCCCGTGAAATAGGAGACGAACCTTACCAGATAAAAAGAAAATACCCCAATATAACCGTCGCGGTAGATGCCAATCGCCGTCGAGGTATCAAACAATTAAAAAAACAAATACCCGACATCGATGTGATTCTACTCGACGATGCTTTCCAACATCGCTATGTTACGCCGTTGTCCTCGATAGTACTGACCGACTACAATAGAGCTTTACACCTCGACAAACTATTACCGGCGGGACGATTACGTGAATCTCGACACGAATTGTCGAGAGCCAATATGGTCATCGTAACCAAGTGTCCAATAGATATGAAACCTATTGAATATAATATTATATCTCGTTGGTTACACCTGTTTCCCTACCAAAATCTATATTTCTCCACTCTTTCTTACGGTCATCTGCAAGCAGTATTCCCCGATACTGCCATAGGAGAAATATCGCTAAAAGATATATCGAGAAAAGACGGATTGATGGTAGTAACCGGAATCGCCAACCCGGCTCCCATGCTGCAATACATCTCTCATTTTCACGACCTGCGAGAAAAGTTACTTTATCCCGATCATCATAACTTCACTTCAAACGATCTGAACGATATAACGACACGATTTTCGGCCTTGAAAGGAGAGAAAAAATACATCATCACCACAGAAAAAGATGCAGCGAGACTACGATCGGTCCCATTCGATGACGCAATAAAAAAAGCGCTCTATTTTCTTCCGATACATGTTCGTTTCATGCAACATACCGGAACATCATTCGATGAAAAAATTTCAGACATAATCTATAAGAACCGCAGATCGAAACAAGTGAAAAAATAACTTCGAAGCCGCATTGAGTTTTTTATGCCAGATTAAGATCATCGCACAAAATATCTATCTACAAAAATTAAAACAGTTTCTTAAAACTCCACGGTAATTCCCAATGTCGGCAGAATCACTCCGCTTTGTTGGGCGATGTATTTCATGCGATACCGTTCTGTCCCGTCATTATCCACATATTTTTCGCCCGTGCTTATCAATACCGGAGGATTATCGTATTTAAAATTCAGCACATTCTGTAAATCTACATAAAATCCCAACATCACACCTTTGAAATAAAACGACTTATCCACTCTGATATCAGCCTCATAGAAAGTTTTCAAACGTCCTGTATTATACCGCTCATAATCATAATATGGTCTAGCCGTGGCATCCCACGCCGGAACAAGAGACGAAGTATACTCATCATAAGGAGTATATGGAGCCCCTCCCATCAACCTGAATTTCAATCCTATATCCCAATTTTTAGGTAACTTATACGTCCCGGACAAAGTAAAAAGATGACGATAATCCCATGCCGACGGTATATAAATCCCGGTGGCCGGATCCTCGAACTGACTACGATACCATGTATAAGAAGCCAATGCCGTAAACCGCCCCATACCAAACCAACGGAGCATCACTTCCAAACCATAGGCTCTGCCTCGCGCAGTCGAGCTTGCCGCCTCATTACCCGACACACCATAGTCCGTCCCCTTACAGGCCAATGGAATACTATCCCTTAGAGACAACGGTGAATGAGTATATTTTTTATAAAACCCTTCAACCGTCAAACGTGCCCACTTGTTGATATAATACTCCACTCCAACGACAGCTTGGTCGGAACAAACATATTTCAATCTCGATTTATTTATCAAAACATTATCCTCTTGATACCCCATTGTCGTATATGCCGGTAACTGATAAAACCGACCTATGCTACCATTCAAAAAGAAATTCCCTATCACATTATACGAAAGCGACAACCGGGGAGAAAATTGTTTGAAAGGATTATTCGTCAAAGAAGAATAATTACAAGCATCGAGACGAAATCCAAATGAAGCCGAAAAACGATCGTCGGCCGACTTATATCCAGAAGTTGCGAAGATACCCCATTTGAACAGACCCAAATCCGTTTTATATCTTATTTCCTTAGAGATATTGGTAAATGCACGTTGAAACGTATTATTCCTATAAACGGCATAATCGACATTAAATCCAGCGGTCAAATCAAACAGCCCCACCAATGACCTGTTCTCGAACCTCAAATGATTTTCAATCTCGTCCGATTTAAGCCTCAAAGTCAGATTATCGGTAGAAGATTCATCATTATCCCTATACTTAATATTACTGTTATTCATAAAACTACGGCTCAACACGACCGTCTGTGTATGATTGCCCGAATAATGCTTATAGACTGCACCCAGAGTATAGGTATTCTGTTTAATGGTAGGTAAATAATTCAACAGATATTGTTTCGATTCATCTTCGGGATCCGTTTCCGTGTTCAACTTCATATCGTCTATCGCGCCCAATCCCAAGACCGTAAGCTCATGTTCCTGTGAAAAACGGGTCTTTACCTTGAACTGAGCGTCGGTATAACGGGGCAAAAACGGCATATCGAGCAAGGAAAATAGTAATTGCAAATAAGACTGCCTTACTGAAACGATATAAGTCGTCTTATTCCCAATATGTCCTTTCGAGGTCAAAGCCAACTCCGAAGCTCCGACGGTTCCTTTAAAAGTATATTTATCGGGAGTACCGTCGAGCAGTTTAAAATCGAATACAGAACTTAAAGCATTTCCTCGACTTACAGGAAAAGCCCCCGTATAGAAATTAACCTCACGGATAAGATCGGCATCGATAATCCCAACTGGCCCCCCCGATGCACCTTGTGTGCTGAAATGGTTGATATTAGGTATCTCTACCCCGTCTAAGAAAAACTTATTTTCCGAAGGACCTCCACCCCTTATCATCAAATCATTCCTGTACCCGTTTCCCACAGCCGAAGCCACACCGGGAAAAGAATTTACGACTTTCGAAATATCCCGGTTTGCGCCCGGACTTTTTTCTATCTCCTGCACACCGATAACCCTCATAGCGATAGGACTCTCTATCGAACTTCTAAACGGAGCGGCCACAACACTTACCTCGCTTAAAGCCACCTGCGATTCTTCCAACGCTATATCAAGCGTATAATCATAAGACGATATACGAAACTCAGGAGAGACATAAGTTTTATATCCGACAGAAGAAACCTGTATGCGGTACATTCCCGGAGATAAATTTCCAATGAAATAATTACCCAAAGAATCGGTCATCGTCCCCATCGAAGTATTCCAAATACCCACACTGACAAAGGGCAATCCCTCACCCGTTGCATGAGACGTCACCACTCCTTTTACAGAATACGTTTGAGCTCCATAAGCCGAAATAAATACAAAAAAGAGAAAGACAAAAAGTGTATGTAACCGCAACATAAACAATCCTTTTTTAAGAGTACAAAGATAAATATATTTTTGTTCTCGATCCAAAAAAGAAAATAACCGATTACGTACGTTCAAAAAATTATCCGTATAAATAAAAAACAATAGTACCATGAAAAATTTATCAAATTTCAATCTACTGATTATCATTTTATTATTCTCGTCTTGCCAACAACAGCCCTTTACAGGAACAGTCCACATAATCCCCTACCCCAACCAAATCGCCATCGGAACTCAATATAGGCCGATAGGGAAAAACTTATCGATTTACCTATCTCCCGAAAGTGGAATGGACAAAGATTATATCGAAGACCTCTTGTCCGATACCGGTGTCAAATGTAAGTTTACTAATTTTAAATGGATAGCCGATTTAACGTTCGACATAGAACCCGATACAATCGGCCTAGAAGGCTATCGGCTCGTATCCAACGACTATGGAACAAAAATTACGGCCTCCGATACAAAAGGTCTATTCTATGGATTACAGACATTCAGACAACTAATAACATCTCAAAACAATACGCTTGTTATTCCGTTCGTCGAAATAGCCGATAGCCCTAAATTTCTCTGGCGGGCTCTCATGCTGGACGAAGGCCGTTATTTCAAAGGAAAAGAAGAAGTTAAAAAGCTATTGGACGAAATGGCTCGTCTCAAAATGAATACGTTTCATTGGCATTTGACCGACGATCAAGGGGGGCGAATCGAGATAAAAAAATATCCGTTACTGACCAAAATCGGAGGGAAACGAGATTCTACCCAAATAGGGAATTGGAACAGTAACATTTACGATGGAAAAGTACACGAGGGATTTTATACACAAGAAGAAATCAAAGAAATAATAGACTATGCAGCCAAGCGACAAATAACTATCGTTCCCGAAATCGAAATGCCGGGGCATGCTTCTGCGGCTATTGCAGCTTATCCCCAGTTAGGAACAGAAAAACAATCTATCAAGGTTCCTACACGCTTCGGAGTACAATACCATGCTTATAACGTCGCCGACCCCAAAGTCATACAATTTATAAAAGATGTTTTAGACGAAGTATGTAACCTTTTCCCCTCGGAAACAATTCACATCGGAGGAGACGAAGTCAAATACGACCAATGGAAAAAATCGGCACAGGTACGTAATTTCATGAAAGAACAGAATATAAAAACACCTGCCGATCTCCAAATATGGTTCACAAATACCATTTCCCATTACCTGGAAAGCAAAAAAAAGCACATGATGGGCTGGAATGAAATTACCGGAGTTAAAATACACGATTACACCGATTTTGAGGATGCAGCCTCCGGAGCATCGCTTGCAGAAGGAACCATCGTACATTTTTGGAGAGGAGACCCTTCTTTGATCAAACAAACAGTTAAAAAAGGATACCAAGTGGTTAACTCCTATCACGAATATACCTACCTCGATTATGACACGGCATACACTTCTCTCGAAAAAGCATACCATTTCGATCCTTTGGCGGGTATCACCGGAAAAGAAACGGATTTAATTATCGGAATAGGAGCCCAAATGTGGGGAGAATGGATACCTACCCCTTCGGACATGTACCGTAAATTATATCCTCGTATAGCGGCTTTTGCCGAATGTGGCTGGACCTCACCTTCAAATAAATCATGGAAACGTTTTAATCAAGCGGCCTACAAAGAAAATCTCCGTTGGAAACAATTATACCAATAAATATTAATATTTATTCTAAAAAATCTACATAGGTAATTATTGATTTATCTATGTAGATTTTTAGAATTATAAAACTTCATTCTTTTCATTCCTTAAATATTGTTTTTCTATCATTTTTTACCGTAATTTGATGCCGATAAAACAAGTTGCTCCTCGACAGCATCACTTTATGCAAATCACCAGTCAACAAATAGAAGAGATACGTGCAGGCAAAATCAAAACATTCGAGATTTTGTTCAACGCATATTATCCTCGGGTTAAAAGCTTTGCATTCGGTATGATAAAAGATCAATACGAAGCCGAGGAAATAGCACAAAATGTATTCTTAAAGTTGTGGTCCAATCGGGAAAAACTCTCGTCCGACAACACTTTGAGCAGTTACATATTCACCATCGTACAAAATGAAGTTTACGACTTTTTTCGAGAAAAACACTATTCGCTCGGATACCAAGAAAAAATGTTGTCTACTCCACAAAATTTACAGTACGAAATCGATTCGGAATATAACATCAAAGAAATAAAATCCATTGTCAATCGTACGTTGCAAAACATGCCTCCGCAACGAAGAACAATATACCAAATGAGCCGAGAACAATTCTTAAGCAATGACGAAATCGCCAAAACCCTCGGTTTATCCAAACGTACGGTAGAAAAACACATCAGCCTCGCATTGGCTACCATTAAAAAAAATTTAGGAGACTTCCTTTTCTGGCTGTTTATATTCTTTATTAAATAAATAGCTGTTATCTCCTATCGTCATTTTCTTTCCGATAAAATTTATATTAAAATTTTTTCACGGTCGTTACGTGTGTAATTTCCTTCAATCGTATAATATTATATAAGATAAAATTATGCAGAATCCAACTCCAACCAGACAAGAACTATCCAGTTATTTTTTCGACCGGTGCACGCCCGAAATAAGCAATAAGGTCGAACGCTGGTTTTTCAAGAACGGTAACAGTCAAGAAGCCAAAAAGTTATTATTCTCCTTATGGGAAGAATTGGAAGATACTACATCATCTACTTCTCCCGAAGAGATACAAGCCGCTTTCGAGCAATTCAAAGCCCGACTACTGAGCTCCGCACCCCAAGAAAACAAGTCTAAAAAACCAAACTTGTTTCTCTGGATACAACGTATTGCGGCAATCCTCATTCTCCCTCTGATTATATTTTCGGGGTACTTATTCTATCAACACCAAAAAGAAGAAAACATAGTGTGGATAGAAAAAAGTGCCGGATATGGCGACATCAAACATATCACTTTGCCCGATAACACTACTGTATGGTTGAATGCCGGCAGCACTATTATTTACCCCGAAGAGTTCATCGGCCGTTTCCGGCAAATATTCTTTACGGGAGAAGGTCATTTTTCTGTGGCAAAAAATAAAGAAAAACCATTCATCATTAAATCGAACGAAAGCAGTATAGAAGTTTTAGGAACCCAATTCAATTTAAAATCGTACAGCAACGACAACAGAATAGAAGTAGCCCTTCTCGATGGATCGGTAGCGTTCTGTTATCCGAGTACGACAGACCAAGAAATGAAATGTATCCTCTCTCCGGGCGAGCAAGTTTATTACAATCGCACAACCCACAATCTGGAAAAGAAAAATTTTATCCTATCCGACTATTCTTCATGGAAAGATGGAAAATACTATTTCAAAAACGAAACATTGGAAAATATTGCCAAACAGTTAGAGCGGAATTTCGATGTCAACATAATTATCAAAAACGATTCACTCAAACAAATTCCTTATCACATGGCATTTGTCAACAACGAAACTTTAGACGACATTCTATCGGCCATGAATTTAGACGGATATTTAACAATCAAACGAGATGGTAAAATCATAGAAATTTATTGACAATCAAACTAATTTATCATGAAAAGGCACAAAATTCATCACTCCGCCGACATTGTCGGGAGATGCAAGAAAGGCATAATCCCATTTTTATTATGCTTCGTCTTTATGGGATACGGACAAAACATATCTGTCAACTTCCCGAATATAACAGTAGAAAGAGCTTTGGAAATTCTTCGGAATCAAGAAGGGTATTCTTTCTCTGTCAAAACAAATGATGTAAACTTACGACAAAAAGTCAATGCCGATTTGCAAAACCAACCTATCGAAAAGGTCTTGGAAACCATATTCCAAAACCAACCGGTTTCTTTCGAAATAGAAGGTAAAATGGTAAGAATCATTAAAGCCCCTGAAAAAGATTCGAAACAAACAGGAAGCACAGCCGAAAGCAAAAAAATCTCCGGTAGAGTAACCGATAAACAAGGTGAACCACTCATCGGGGTAAGTATCATTGCAAAAGGAGCTAACAAAGGCACGATAACCAATATAGACGGGTATTATTCTTTAACTGTACCCGACAAATCGGTTATACAATTCTCTTATGTAGGCTACGATACCCAAGAACTAAAATTAGGAAAAGGGAATATATTGAACGCCACCCTACAAGAAAAGATAAATGACCTCGACGAAGTGGTCGTTATCGGATATGGCAGTATGAAAAAAAGTGACCTGACAGGAGCTGTTACCTCGGTAAAAACCGAAGATCTTCCGATGGCAGCCAACACATCGATCTCTCACATGTTATCGGGAAAAGCCGCCGGGATAACATCGGTTCAAAACAGCGCACAACCGGGTGGCGGCGTCACTCTGCGTATACGAGGCGAAGCATCTACCGGAGCCGGAAACGAACCTTTATACATCATCGACGGATTTCCAGTAGGAGGATCCCAAGTCGAACCGGCGGCAGACAACAGATATAGCGATTTCGGGTCTCGTAATCCTCTGAACTCTATCAACCCTAACGACATCGAATCCATAGAGATTCTAAAAGATGCTTCTTCCACGGCTATTTACGGAGCAAGAGCTGCGAACGGTGTTATCATCATTACGACTAAAAAGGGACGCGAGGGAAAACCCGTTGTCAATTACAGCGCAAACTATGGCGTCCAACAAATTGCCAACAAGACAGAAATGATGACAGCCGAAGAATTCATGACCGAAGCCAACAAATTCGCCAAAGAGCAATGGCTCTATAACAACAGAGTATATCCATACGGAAATACGAACCCATCGTCGATAAAAGACCCCATCGTCTATCCTTATGACGCAAAAGATATAAAAAATGCGGGGAAAGGAACCGACTGGTATGACTTAATTACCAGAGAAGGTATGATTCACCAACATAATTTATCGGTATCTGGCGGAACTTCCAACCTGAAATACATGGCATCATTCAACTTCTTCGATCAAAACGGAGTTGTTCG
>ULXT01043986.1_pt1 | contig 14969 bp, 9 predicted proteins | sample 1961571 | NCBI WGS metagenome assembly ULXT01 (sample SAMEA4835846, study PRJEB28245) | human gut metagenome | biome: gut microbiome; material: fecal sample | place: Denmark | collected 2008
AATTCTGGTTGATCCCATCGCTCGGCATTGGAAGGAAATAGTCCAGGAATTTCAGCAGACGCTTTGCCTCTAAATATTCCTGGCAGTCTTTGTCAATGGCAAAAAGCAATGGTTCCGCATACATTTTAAGAACCGCCAGTTCGTAGATGAGCGCGGAGTTAAACATCACATCTGCACCTTCCTGAAATGGGAAAATGTATTTTTCTTCTCCTCTGCGCACGGAATCCCACATGGCGATGGTTTCTTTTGCAGAGGTCCCGCGTGTCCGTGCATCGCGGACAATCCGCCGGATCAGTCTTCCGTCAGTCGTCGGCAGACAGTTATGTTCATCAATATTCAACTGCGTCAGCGCACTGATATAAATCTTAAACTTGCTCTCAATCGGCAGGGAATAGGACAACTTGTCATTCAGACCATGGATTCCCTCGATGACTAACACATCATCCTTTCCCAGTGTCATAAGCTTATCTTTGTATTCCCTTTTTCCCGTCTTGAAGTTAAAAATAGGAAGATTGACTGTTTTTCCTGCCAGCAGTTCATTCATGTCATGGTTGAATAATTCCACATCCAGCGCATCCAGACATTCAAGATCCAGTTCGCCGTTCTCATCCCTTGGACAGATGTCACGGTTCTTATAATAATCATCCAGTGGAAATGGATGCGGATTCAGTCCTTTTGCAGCCAGCTGAATGGACAGTCTGTGTGAAAAAGTCGTTTTTCCTGAGGAGGATGGTCCTGCGATCATAATGAATTTCCGGTCTTTTGCTGAAATGATCTCCTCGGCAAGCCTTCCGATACGCTCCTCAAACAAGGCTTCCTGCGTCAGTATCATCTGCTGTGTTTTTCCGGCTGCGATCGCATCATTTAAGGCTCCGATCGTATCGATCTCAAGCATTTTTCCCCAGTCTCTGGATGTCTTTAACGTGTGGAACAGTTTTTCTGCCGGAACAAACGGTGCGACCTCTCTCGTATTTTTATCCGGGAACTGAAGCATAAATCCATCCGCATAAGGGATCACATCATAATAGCGCAGATATCCGGTCGATGGCACCATAAATCCGTAAAAATAATCCATGTAATGATCGAGTTCATAAATATTGACTCTGGAACTTCTCCGGTAACGGAACAGTTTTTCCTTGTCTGTCATTCCAAGGTCATGAAACAGTGTCACGGCATCATCCGTATTGATACTCTCCTTGTGGATCTCAATATCGGAAACTACCATCTGATACATCTCATTCTTTAATTTATTGATTTCTGTTCCAGATACTTTCACAACTTCCTCTGTATCATTCTCCCACTTCACAAGTTCACAATAATTTCCCTGTCCGATGGAGTATTTTACACGCACCGATATATTCCCTTTTCCCCAGAGATTATAGACTGCTTTCTGCATTAAAAGTGTCACGCTTCTGCGGTACGCCTTTTTCCCTGTCTTGTCTGCGGTTGTGAGAAATTCTACGGTTCCGTCTCCATCTGCACACTTATTTAATTCCCGCAGTCTCCTATTGTACAATACCAGAACAATATCATCCTGATACGCATCGCTGTAATCCTGCGCAATGCGCAAAAAACTTGTTCCTGCCGGATACTCTTTTTTCTCCCCCTGGATTGTTAACATAACTTTTTTTCCGTTCATCGTAATCCCCCTTTTCCGTGAAAACAAAATACGAAACCTAATAAACTTAAGTTTCGTATTTTACTTTTCTTATTTTTCTTAACAATTACTGCTGGATCAAAGTCACACTGACTGTACCGGTTCTTAAATCTGCTACTGCTGAAATCTGCAATGGCGTATTATAAATATTCACAAATCTTAAGTCGTAATAATTACCTGCAATTGTCGCATCTCTGCCTTCTGGAAGATATGGAACCGGGAGAGAATGTGGGTGACGCTCAGTCGCCGGGATTCCTCCGTTTAACATTGCAGAATACATGGTAGAAGATACCTGACAGATACCTCCGCCTGTTCCTGTGGAATGTTTACCACTCACATAAATTGGCGCTTCCACATAACCGTTTGCTGCCGTTCTTGGTAAGATCGTTCTGTTAAAGGAAAACTCTTCCCCCGGCTGAATGACTACACCGTTGATTCTGGAAGCTGCCACTGCAATGTTGGTTGCTCTGGAAGCTCTCGGATCAAACTTTGTTGTGCAGGAACCACGGACAATCGCTGCCTGTGCTCCCTCTCCAGCCGAGATCAGTGTCGTTGCATTTCTTCCCTCTGCTGCACCGTTTGCCGCATAATGGGCACAGTAGGATGCAAGGTCATTGCCGAATGCTGCCTGAAGATCCGGGTAATTGGCTCTGTAAATTGCAACATTGAAATTAGCGCAGCCTGATCTTCCCTCATAAATGCCGGAAGATACAAAATGATTGAACAACTTCTGTGCATCATATCCAAACGCCGCCTGAAGATCCGGGTTGGAATTATAATAATATTCTGCATCAAATACTGCCTGATATGCACCTGTATTCGATGATTTCTTTGCTGCATTTGCCGTGACAGTGCTTCCGGACAGCAGCACCATGCACAATGCAATGGATAAAATCTGTATTACTTTCTTTTTCATAAGAAACTCCCTTCTTTGGTATCATATTATTCCAGACCATACGTTACTCTGGTAAATTATGGTAAGATAAATGTAGTATAACACTTTTAAGGATTTTCTACAATCGTTCCTTCACGATATGCCTGAAGTAAATTTTCAAGATCACGGATATTTTCCCGCATCACTTTTCCATTATCTGTGTCTGCAACCGTTTTCCGTCTCACAACATGCTGCACCAGAATCGTATGTGATACAATATCATTTCCATCCGAAACTGCCTTTTCCACGGATTCAAAAGGCTCATGCGCCGCCAGCACAAGTCCATATGAATTGTAGATCAATGTGTACCCGGCAATTCCGGTCTTTGGCTGATAAGCCTTAGAAAAGCCGCCATCTATGATGAGAAGCTTGCCCCCGCACTTCACCGGGGACTCTCCTTTTTTTGCCTCGATCGGGATATGTCCATTGACAATATGCGCCTCCTGGCCGGATAGTCCGAACTCTGCGAGGATCGCATTTACGATCTCTTCTTTTTCCAGCAGCCGGTAATACGGATTTTTCGGTTCCACATGTGTCGCTTTCTCTGCCACAAAATACCGCTCGAACGTTGTCATCTTATCTTTGCCAAACACCGGTGAATTTTTATTTTCCCAGATAAACCAGAGAATGTCTGATCCCTTTTTCTTCTCTTCCGGATCAATGGCGTAATAACCTTTTCTGGCGTAGCTTTCTAACACATCGTACAACGCTTTTCCGGCATATTCCGTGCCGTAAATATTGACTTTGGTAAAAGAGCCATCCTCATTCAGCGGCACACAGCCGTGATACAGAAGATTTCCATTGTATACATGATACAGGCTTCCCTTGGTAAAAAGAAAACGCACCTGTCTCTGTAATTTTTCACAATTTAAAAATGCGGCAGTCAGACGTTCCATCACATCTGCCTCATCCGCCGAAAGCTCATACGGATGTTCCCAGTCAATGGTTGGAAAATTCAGATCCCGGAGTGGATATTTCTTCCCTTCGATCAGGACTGTACCGGCTGCGGGGTCTATCTTATCGAGCAGCAAACGGTTCTCCATTCCAAATTCCGGGTGTCCCACGATCATCTGTCCTTCCAGCTTAAACTGCATGATGGCGATCGCCTTGTGCATTTTCTCATCGAGCATTGCATCCCGGACATCGTATTCCTCTTCCCGGTAATCCAGCTTAAAACAGCTGCATGGATCTTTGTCATAACGGTTCATTGCCAGTCTCGCAAGCGGCACCAGATTGATCCCATATCCATCCTCGAGCAGATTCAGATTGCCGTATTTTGCGGAGATGCGGATCACGTTGCAGATCAGCGCCTGATTACCCGCTGCTGCACCCATCCACGAGATATCATGGTTTCCCCACTGGATATCCACGGAATGATGTGACATTAATGTATCCATAATAAGGTTTGGATACGGTCCTCTGTCAAAAATATCGCCGACAACATGCAGATGATCCACTACAAGTCTGCGGATAAGGTTGCAGAATGCCACCACAAGTTCTGCTGCCCTGCCTGTCCGGATCACCGAATGGATGATTTCATTATAATATGCCTCCTGATCGGATACATCCGGTCTTCCGGTCAGAAGTTCCTCGATCACATAGGCAAAATCTTTCGGAAGCGCCTTGCGCACCTTGGAACGGGTGTACTTGGAAGACGCTCCTTTGCAGATCCTTATCAGGCGGTACAATGTGACCTTGTACCAGTCCTCCATGTTCTCCTCGGTCTTTATCACCTGCTCCATCTTCTGTTCCGGGTAATAGATCAGTGTGGCGATCGATTTCTTTTCTGCCTGACTGATGGCATTCCCGAACTCATCCTCAATCTTTCTCTTGATCGCCCCGGAACCGTTCTTTAATACATGTTGAAACTGATCATATTCTCCGTGGATATCCGTGATAAAATGTTCCGTTCCCTTCGGCAGGCTTAAGATCGCCTGTAAATTGATAATCTCTGTGGCGGCCGCCGCCACGGTCGGATACTGCTTTGCAAGACTTTTTAAATAACGTAAATCGGTCTGTTCCATCCGTCACCATCCTGTTTTTATTCTGTGTACTGATTTATACTTCATTCATCATTGCGCCTGAATGACATCGCTCATATCATAAAATCCTGCCGGCTTTCCTGCAAGAAATTTTGCCGCCTGCACCGCTCCCTTGGCAAAAACTGCCTTGGAATATGCCGTGTGCTTAAATTCGATCACTTCGTCCTGTCCTGCAAAGATCACTTCATGCTCTCCCACGATATTTCCACCGCGCACTGCGGAAATTCCGATCTCATATTTTTCTCGCTTCTTTCTCTCCCGGCTTCTGTCATAAACATAGGCATATTTCTCATTCAGAGCCTCATTCATGGAGTCTGCCAGAGCGAGAGCCGTTCCGCTCGGTGCATCCAATTTCTGATTGTGGTGTTTCTCCACGATCTCCATATCGAAACCTGCCGGTGCGAGCGTTAAAGCCGCCTTTTTCAAAAGTTCCATCAGCATATTGATGCCGAGTGACATATTAGCTGATTTTAAGACTGCCACATGTCCGCTGACCTGTTTTACTTTTGCGAGCTGTTCCTCGGACAAACCGGTCGTGCACAATACAACCGGCACCTGTTTTTCCTCACAGTAGATGAGCAGATCGTCCACTGCCTTTGCATTTGAGAAATCAATCACTGCATCTGCCTTCACGTCGCAGACGGAGATATTCGGAAATACCGGATAATCATTTTTGATTCCGTCATACAGATCAATACCTGCCACGATCTCAATTTCCGGATCATCCTTGCACATCTCCGTGATCGTCTGTCCCATTTTTCCATTGCATCCATGCATAATTACTTTTGTCATAATCCTAAGTCCTGCCTTTCGTATCTTCGTTGTTTTTTGATATATAGTGAATTGCGAAACTCAACTTTATACAATGAAAGGATATGAAGATAAAACAAAATTTTCGAAAACACGCTTTCGCTACGTGTCGCTCGCAACGGTACTAGCATGCCAGCCATAGCTAACGCCATGTCTGCCAAGCAAGAACCGGCGGCTCCCCAGTGTTTTCTCAAGCTTTTGTTTCATCTTCATATTCTAAATTTACATTTTACATGAGTTTCGCAGTTATACAATATTATAATACATAAAAAGGAGCTGTGAAACAGCTCCAATTTTTCATGATAATAGAATACTCGCCAAGCGTACATTCCATTATATTAATCCAGAATGCCATATGCTTTCATTGCATCTGCCAAAACAGCTGCATTTGCATCGGTCATCTCCGTCAAAGGAGAACGAAGTGTTCCAACTTCTCTTCCCATGAGGTTTAACGCTTTCTTCACCGGAATCGGGTTGACCTCTGAGAATAATGCACTGACAAGCGGCTGTGCCTCTCTCTGTATCTTCATTGCGGTCTGTAAGTCTCCGTTGAAGAAACTCTGGCACATGCCATGTACTTTGGCAGGTGCAACATTTGACCATACAGAGATCACTCCGATTGCGCCGATCGCCATAAGCGGAACTACGATTCCATCCTCGCCGGAATAAAGGTCGATCCTGCCATCGGTCAGATACATTAACTGTGATGCCTGTGCAACACTTCCTGTCGCCTCTTTGATTGCTACTACATTTTCAACTTCCTTAAAAATCTTTGCTGCTGTCTCCGGAAGAATATTGCATCCGGTTCTTCCAGGTACATTATACATGATGATCGGTAACTTTGTACACTCTGCAATTTCAGAATAATAACGTACCAGACCGCCCTGTGTACATTTATTATAATAAGGTGTCACTGCAAGGATTCCGTCCGCTCCTGCTTCCTCTGCTTCCTGTGTCAGATAAATTGCTTCTCTTGTGCAGTTCGAACCGGAACCAGCCACAACCGGTACACGGTGTTTTGCAAATTCTACTGCTGCTTTGATCACTTTACTGTGCTCTTCCATGGTCAGTGTGGAACTCTCTCCTGTCGTTCCGGCAATGATGATCGCATCTGTTCCCTGATTGATCTGCCAATCGATCAGTTCCTGTAATTTTTCGTAATTGACTTCTTCGTTTTCTTTCATCGGTGTGACGATCGCTACACCTGCTCCTTTAAAAATAGACATTGTATTCTCCTCCTACCGCCATTATACGCACTGCAGATTTTTTTGTTAAAAATGTTGCCATAGTTAAAAAGAATCTTCACGGAGCGTTTTTATGTAATGGAAATAAAGTTTCCTGGTCACATAAAAAAGACCGGCTGGCGAGCCGGTCTCAAAATTCTAACATCATACGCGTCCTGCACCTTTGCAGATCTGCCTAGAATCTGATAGCTCCCCATCTCAAATGATCTCCATTCAGATGACAGTCATAAAGTTCTTCACTTTATGCCCAAGTAATATGCCTTCAGGCTGCATACCCTTTCGGCGTACTTTCCTTTTGCTTCTTATCAACTGTTCCTGACACATCCAAAAAGCGACTCATAAAGCACGCGACCTCTACCAAGCAATATTTTCATTGCGTAAATCATAACACCATCTTATTCCATTGTCAATGCACGATTTCCCTATCAATATCTACTCTCAGGAATGATTTCCCTGTTAACATCTACTCTTCGTCTTCGATAAATTCCACTTTGCTCACGGAAACTTCATATGCCACACGCTTTTCCGTCTCTGTCTCGCTCAGTTTCTTCACATACTCCCTGCTCTGGATACGTCCCCATACCTGAACATGCCCACCGACTTCAAAACCGGATGCAAACCTTGCATTTCTTCCCCAGCAGATACATGGAATATAATCCGATTTTCCATAAGAGCGGTTCACTGCGATCAAAAGGTCTGCAATCTCTCTTCCAAGCGGTGTTTTCCGGTAAATCGGATCTTTGCAGATGTAGCCATCCAGAAAAATCTGGTTCGTCTTAACATCCTCATCGATCTCATCTAACAATTCCAGTTCCCTTACAAAAACGGATAAAACAAGACGGTTCTTTTTTTCCTCGTGCCGGTTGAATGACCGGAACTGTCCCATAACATATATGGTCTGACCAATATAGTCCTCATTCACGTCAATGAGCCGTTCTGAGATCATCAGTGGTATGTAATCCATAAAATTGCTCAGCCGGTTGACTGCGACATCTACCACATAAAAGCCCTCTCCATACACTTCGTGGCTGAATCTGAAATCAGAAACAATCTCTCCCACAATTGACACCTGGTTATTTTCAAAAATTTTATCTGCCATGAATTTTTTCTCCCTTCCTCTTATCACCGGAATCGACCGGTGATTTGCCTGACAACTATGGTTTTACCATTTCCTTCCAGAAAAAATTTCGTGTAACTTGTCGATAAGTTTTTTATATTGTTTTGAAAAAAAATATTGCTGCCTACTTGCGTTCTCATAAAATTGTGATAGAATATATGGGTTCGAGTTAATTTATAAGCTATATTAATAGGAAAAGACAGGATTTATTTCCAGATAATTTCTTTTCCGCACAGAAGAAAGAGAGATTTTTTATGAAACAGAAACGTGAAGACGTACGTAACATAGCAATCATCGCCCACGTTGACCATGGTAAAACAACACTGGTCGACGAACTTTTAAAACAGAGTGGTGTATTCCGTGAGAATCAGGAAGTTGCTGAACGTGTCATGGACTCCAACGATATTGAGAAGGAACGTGGTATCACAATCCTCTCCAAAAATACAGCGATCACTTACAAAGGAACAAAGATCAACATCATCGACACTCCTGGTCACGCCGATTTCGGTGGCGAGGTAGAGCGTGTCCTTAAAATGGTAAACGGTGTTATCCTTGTCGTTGACGCATTTGAAGGTGTTATGCCTCAGACCAAATTCGTTTTGATGAAAGCTCTGGATTTAAAACTCCCGGTTATCGTCTGTGTCAATAAAGTAGACCGCCCGGAAGCCCGTCCAAACGAAGTTGTGGACGAAGTATTAGAGTTATTTATGGATCTGGATGCCTCAGATGAGCAGTTAGACTGTCCATTCCTTTTTGCTTCCGCAAGAGATGGTTACGCCGTTCGTGAGATCCACGACCTTGTAAACAGCAAAAAAGATATGACACCATTATTTGAAACCATTTTAGATTACATTCCAGCTCCGGAAGGTGATCCGGAAGCACCGACACAGGTACTGATCAGTACCATTGATTACAATGAATACGTTGGACGTATCGGTATCGGTAAGATCGACAATGGTTCCCTGAAAGTAAATCAGGAGGCGATCGTAGTCAACCATCACGATCCTGACAAGAAGAAAAAAGTCCGCATCAGCAAATTATATGAATTTGACGGATTGAATAAAGTAGATGTGGAAGAAGCAAATATCGGTTCTATCGTAGCAATTTCCGGTATTGCTGACATTCATATCGGAGATACGATCTGTTCTGTAGAGAACCCGGTTGCAATCCCATTCCAGAAGATTTCCGAGCCTACTCTTTCCATGAACTTCATCGTAAATGACAGTCCATTAGCAGGTCAGGAAGGAAAGTTTATCACTTCCCGCCACTTAAGAGACCGTTTATTCCGCGAGTTAAATACAGACGTTTCCCTTCGTGTAGAGGAGACCGATTCCCCGGACAGCTACAAAGTATCGGGCCGCGGCGAATTACATTTATCTGTATTGATTGAAAATATGCGTCGTGAGGGATATGAGTTTGCCGTAAGTAAGGCTGAAGTATTATATCACACGGACGAAAACGGCAAGAAATTAGAGCCTATGGAACTTGCCTATGTCGATGTTCCGGATGAGTATACCGGTGCTGTTATTGACAAGTTAAGCCAGCGCAAAGGTGAAATGATCAATATGAAACCTCTGACCGGCGGATATACAAGACTTGAGTTCAATATCCCATCCCGCGGTCTGATCGGTTACAGAGGCGAATTTATGACCGATACCAGAGGTAATGGTATTATCAACACCATTTTCAATGGCTATGATACTTACCGCGGAGATATTGCTTACCGTCAGCTTGGTTCGCTGATCGCATTCGAATCCGGCGAATCTGTCACTTACGGTCTGTTCTCTGCACAGGACCGTGGTACTTTATTCATCGGACCTGGTGAAAAAGTATATGCAGGTATGGTCATCGGTTCCTGCTCCAGAAACGAGGATATCGAGTTAAACGTATGTAAGAAGAAACACCTTACCAATACACGTTCCTCTTCCGCAGATGAAGCCTTGACTTTAGTTCCGCCTAAGATTTTAAGCTTAGAGCAGGCACTTGACTTCATCGATGTCGATGAATTATTAGAGGTTACTCCGAAATCCCTTCGTATCCGTAAGAGAATTTTGGACCCGACTTTAAGAAAAAGAGCGAATTTTAAGAAATAAAAAACTGCTCTACGCCTTTCTTCCAGAAACTATAAAAACCTATGCAACATTCAACGACAAACAGGAGAATATGTATGAAAAAAATATGTACATTTTTCGGATTGCTGATATCCATGTGTCTGCTGCTGAATGTCGGTTTTAGCTCTCTGTCCGTAAAGGGCGCAGCTGCCGGGAATACAGAACAGACTTCTGATTCAAACTTTACAAATTTAATCGTATTTGCCAGATTTGCAGATGAGAATGAATTTGTGAATGATATTTATCAAGGTGTCTCTGTGCGGGAGATCATAGACAATTCCTATAACACTGCCTATTATTCCGTGAGCGATTACTACCAGAATGCGTCCTCAGACAAATTGCGCATGAACAGTCTTTATCTATTTGATAACGGCGGTTCCCTGCAGTTGAAACATGAACGCGGTTACTATGCCGGTTACAGTGCAGATAATCCAATCGGTTATAAAACAAGTGGTGAAAAAGCCTACCGCATGTACGAGCTGCGCACCGATTGGTCTGATGCCATAAACAAAGCTATCCAGAACGGAAACCACATTACGAATTACGATGGCAGCCAGACATACAGTTACGAGGATCTGGATAAAAACCGTGACGGAAAGATTGATTCCATTACTGTTATCTATAAAAACACGACACAAAATATTGTGATAAACCGCTCTGATCCGCTTTGGAACTATAAGGATTATGCTGACTATGTGGAGATCACTCTTGCCGATGGCAGGATGCTTCAAAGCCAATATTATGTACAGGTCATAAATAACTACTCGACTCTGTATATGGCAAACGAAGATCGAAAACCGATCGTTTCCTTGAAGTCTCCAATCCATGAAATGGGGCATATATTTGGTCTGCTGGATTTATACAATTCGTCAGGTCAAACACCGGTTTATTTCATGTCTGCCATGGCAAATGCCATCTCACCTGTTCCACAGGGACTTTCGATCAAAGAAAAAGAGGCTCTGGGATGGACAGACCCTAGTACTCTAAAGACGATCACAGAACCGGGTAAATACAAAGTAAAGCTCAGCGGCACAGCCACCGGTACTGACGACTGTATCGGATATAAAGCAGGCATTCCGGAACTGAACAGGACACTGTATCTGGAATACAGAAACTTTTCAACAGATGGCAGTAAATATGATAAGTCAGAGAAGCAGCTGACCAATTCAGAAACATCAAACATAAAATCCGGTTTGGTCTGTTATCTGGCAAAGTCTGACATCCGCTTTCCAAGCAATCTAAATGGAAAACCGGGAAATTGGGCACTGGAAGTTATGGGCGGTACACAATCCACTAAATCTGATGCAGCCCTTGGCTTAAATGATTCGCTTCAGGTTACAGACAAACTCAAAGTGACTGTCGCTGCTATAGAAGGGGAAGTCCTTACCTTTCAAATCGAAGGGGAAATGGAACAACATGTCCATTCCGGTGGACAGGCGACCTGTACGAAAAAAGCCGTCTGTGAAGAATGTAGGGAGGAATACGGAGAAATAGATCCAACATGCCATTTGAATCTCCAGCGACGGGGCTTTAAAGAGCCAACACAGGAGGAAACCGGATATACCGGTGATCTGGTATGTACAGATTGTAACGCCATAGTAGAAGCTGGTGAGATCATTGATAAATTACCAGTCACTCCACCTGATGGAAAACCGGAACCGGAAATACCGCCTGTGGTTCCTGGTAATCCACCGGTCATGCTGGAAGGTGACAAAGCAGAAGTGAGCAAAAATCCAGACAATAACTCCGGTGCAGTATTTCGTTCCAGCGCACCGCTCAACGACTTAGTTCGAGTAGAGGTAAATGGTATTGAATTAACGAGGGATAAAGACTATACCGCCCACTCCGGAAGTACTATCATAACTTTACTTCCATCCTTCCTTGCCGGTCTTTCCGAAGGAACTCACAGCATTGCCATTGTATCAACAACCGGAACGGCAACGGCGGATTTTTCTGTAATTTCAGATCCTGCACCGGCGCCACCAGTTCCGGTACCACCGGCATCCACACCTGTACCACCGGCATCAGGTAATACAAACACTGATGGTTCATCTACAGATACTGTGGCAGATCCGGTTTCCGAAACTGCTTCTACAGCCGGATCTGCCAATGTATCCGGCAACAGTTCTTTACCTGATACCGCTCAGATGAAGAAAGACTCCTCCGGCACAGACATAAAATCACCGCAATGTGGAGAGAAAAACTGTTTCACTCTCTTATTGGAAGATTTCATAGAAATATTAAAAAAAGTATTAATATTCTTAGGTTTTTCATCTAAGATCTGAAAAAACACACAGGACAGCTCCTATGTTAAGCTGTCCTGTGTGTTTTTTTTCAAAAGTAATTGATATATTTTCTGCACGTCATAATCCGGTGCGTTCTGCCGAAGTATATCATAAATCTGCTCAATGACTGACGGATTTTCTTCCAGCATATCTGCTGTTTCAGCCACAGAACATCCTTTTTTGTACTTTTTCATGATCTGCTCGATCATTTTAGATGCTGCGCCTTCTGCTCTTCCTTCTGCTTCGCCCTGTGCCCTCGCTTCCGCTTCGCATTTATGAAATTGGTCTGCGAAAATTTCTTTTATTACATCACTCATGTTTCCTTCTTCCTCCACTTCTTTCCAGTTTGCGCGCATGACGGTATCTGCTAGTGCCTGGAACAATTTTGAATCCCTGTTTTTCTCATATTGTTCCATAAATAATTTAATTTCTCCACCGGACTTCAAATTGTTGCGAAGTTTATTCAGCCAGTAATTATTTTCGATTGACAATTCCGGTACGATAATAAGCTGTATTGGAATTGCATCTCCATAGAGATAATAGATACCATTTTCGATATTTTTCACATTTATATTTCTCTCATTCTGAAGATTTCGTAACATTTGCCGCGGATAATGATAACACACAAACGTAATCGTCAGTTCTTCTGCTGGAATCTGGTTCACTTTCTCGACTTCCGTTTTGTAAATACAGGTATAACCATAGACTTTATAAAAATCATCAATGTTCAGATGATCTTCCGGTGACTTATACTCGATAATGTTATGCTGCCGGAAAATCCTTCCAATATTTTTCCTGATTTTTACCTTCTTCTCGTTTTTGACCAACACATCGATCTGCATTGGTTTCTTCGAAAGCAAATGTTCCTGCTCAAAGGTCAGGTACTTTGCCTCTTCTCCCAGTTCAATCTGCAATGCCGCATCAAACGCAGGATGCCATTGGATTTTTTCTCCTTCTGTGTTCAATCATGTTCCCCCTTTATCATAATAGAATCTGCTGTGATTTTCAACGCATAAGAAGCATTTTCTATGTTAAAAATATAACAAGAAACTCAGAATCTATATGCATTGCTGTTCTTCATCAAAATGGAATCTCGTGCCGAACCGGCTGTGAACGTTGAGATTATATCCTGCCACCTCAAATTGGTTTTGGATTTGCAGACAAGAAAAAATAAGATGCTTTATCTGTCTGCGACTTTGATGTGATTCCAAGTATAAGGGATTGCGTGGAAGTTGTCAATGATAATTATGAACACTTCTTTCTTATCCAATATTATTCTAATAATTAAGAAGAAAATTTATTGATTTTTGTAAACTCTTTTTTAATTTTTTACAATCCAGTTACCATTCTTATAAACATTGCTACTTCCTTATCCAGCCACTCCCCATAACCCGGTAATTCCCAGACTGTCCACTTTGTGCGATCTTCGCCAGACTGTATTGCCAGATATCCATTATCTCCGTGTTTATAGATCAGATAGTCTCCATGTCCTGTCTCTGATGTTTCTTTTGCGGGCATCACCTGCTCCTGTACAACCCTTACCCATGTATCAAATCCTTCGGTATTAATGATTTCTTTATCCTGATTCAGATACTGACTGCTTTCTACAATGTATTCATTCTGTGACTGTACTTGTTCAATACCCACTGTGTTAATCCCGGCTCCGCCTCGTGGTGCAATCCAGGCAAGCGCCTCTATATTTTCAACCATTCCAGTATTTTCCATTGCATCTGCATCAAAAATCTGAACTTCATTCTCCCAATTTATAATCAAATGACTAGCAGATGTTCTTTCTTCCTGTCTCGTCTGAGTATTGGTGCAGTCCACCAATGTCACAATACATACTATTATTACAATCAAGATTATGAAATATCTTCTAATACCTTTTTTCATATTCATGCCTCATTTATAATATTGAAATTATTTTTTTAGTTTTATTTATTATAAAATAAATATATATCTTTTTCAATACTGTTTAATCTCAAATACGTCCGCCAGCCACCAGCTCCACTGTTAAAAAATAAATCTTTTGGAAAATCCGCCGGAAGATCAAAAATGCTGCACTCTCAAGTTCCTATGGAATCTACCTTTTCATAAATGGCAAGTAAAATATCTGTCATGGCTGCAATTCAAACGTAAAAACTGCTCTTTTATCTGTTGGCTGAAGCTCTACTTTATCTTCTCCTTCTACTTGTAAAGTCATTCCGTCCACGTTCATTCCGATTTCTTCATAAGTCAGCGCTGCAGCTCCAACATTAATTTTTACTCCTTTTTTTGTGCCGTCTTTATAATTTGCAGTACAGGTAATAACCACTCCATCTACAAGTTTTTGATATGCTGCTGCCACTTCCTCCTGTGTTTTTTTCTTTTGTTCTACAATACTGTCAAAATCTGAAAACGGAATTTCATCATTACAAAAGGTTACCCACACTCCTTCTTTCTGCTGATTTTCATAGGAAACTGTGTATTCAACAAAATCGTTTATTTCCCGCTGCATGACAATTTCTCCATTATCATCAAAAATTGGATTGAGATACCCATTGCTATTTTCATCCAATGGCTTTCCGCTCTCGACAGCACTCTGAAAATCATCGGTAATATTTTCACTTATTTCAAAATATCCTTTGTTGATACTGTAAGTTACACTTTCTATATTCTCACCTTCGCAGTAAAGTGGCATATCAATTTTATAACTTGCTGTATTCATATCGCTGTCCCCATTAATCGCATAACCAAACCTGTCATTTTGTGCGATTGCTACAGGCTTCT
>ULXT01053952.1_pt1 | contig 14873 bp, 10 predicted proteins | sample 1961571 | NCBI WGS metagenome assembly ULXT01 (sample SAMEA4835846, study PRJEB28245) | human gut metagenome | biome: gut microbiome; material: fecal sample | place: Denmark | collected 2008
ATCGTCCCCCCTAAGAGGATAACAGACTCTGTCCGTCATAGGAGGATTATATGTACAATAGTTCGGCCATTGCCGCTTTACTTCTTCTTCATTCATATTCAGCGCTGCAGAATAGTCCGGAATTAAATTATCCGGATCCGCCACACGAACCTCAACAACAGCGGTACCATGATTTGTCACCACATTGATATAAGTCACACCTTCGTGGTTACTGGCAGTGATTTCCCCTGACGAAGCATTCACTTTGGCAATCTCTTCATCATTTGAGTAATAATACTGAACGACAGCATCAGTAATTATACGGGAATAGGCAGGTGTCGCACTTTCTCCGAATTCAAGTTCTACATCATCTATCAAACGATGATAAATGTACTCACCGCCATACATGCCATCCTCATATCGAAATACCGCAGTATATGAATACTTATCTATATCCTTCACCTCCACGTCGGCATAGCTCGTATACCCCATTATGTTTTGATAAGTCATCGTAAATCTATCTTCACTCGTAAAATAGTAAGAACCTTCTGCTTCATCAACGAAAACATAAGGGTTCAACACCAAAGAGGAATAGTTAAGCGTCATGTTGCTGCGCAAAGTTTGCTTTTCCCACTGCCCCGAAGATGGATTGTCATACACCCATTCACCTACAATCTGCTCTCCAACAGAGGTTTTACCAGGACCTTTTCCTCCACTATCGTCACTGCTACACGAAACAAATGTGACTACACATGACACAAACAAAAAAAACTTTTTCATAAATTCTTACGGTTTAATTAGATGATTATTCTCTTTCCCCTAATAGGGCTAACTCACTCCTTTATGCAGAATATCACTTACGATACCTAAACGTGTACCCCAGTTTAACAGATAAATAATTATTGTGTTGCTTATAACCCGACATCACGGCATACGCATTATTCCCAAAAATCATCCATCGGTCTCCATCCCAAAACTTCCGGTTCGCCATATTGGTCAACATGAGATTGTATTCTATCCCCAAGTTTATCCCCGCATACTCATAGGCGACACCTATCTTAGCTCCAAAATTCCAACATTTATATGGAGATGCTTCAAATTGAGTATTATAAGGGACAGGAACATCATCACTGCCAATCACGTTTGTTTCTGCATAGTTAACCTGATCCCCGTACAAGTCTACACTTCCATGTCCGACAAAATGAACGCTACCGGCTTCACCCATAATTTGATTATTATGGGATGAATACTGAAAAATTCGAGAGCCATCGTATCCCCCGTCTATGTTCATCTTTCCGTTAAGGCCATAACTAACTACTGGTCCTAAATTAAACTGTAAATGGCTTATGCGAGATAATGGTAAACGATAAGAAAAAACAAACGGAATTTCCAAAGTGTTCATCGTATACTCCTCTACATACTTATTATGTACATCTCCTTTTAAATACCACCCCATCGATGTCGTAGAAATCCTACGCTCATAGCTCTGATCAAAATGATTTTCATACGTGTAGTGAATGAAATTCACACCTGTATTCAAATAAAAATTCCGATACAGCCGAACGTCAACATGCGCACCAACTACAAAACCCAATGACTCCTTGTAGGACGCATTCTCATGCCGACTACCAAGTGCATAGTTCACCAAGCTACCGACATATTCACCTCCTGATGAAGATGAGATCATCGGTGTCACAAACCCAACCGACATTCCGAAAGAAATCGGCTGACCTCCTATTCCAAAATCAGGAATCATAGCGACAAAAGGCTTCGCTTCTTGCGTCACATTAATCCCCAAAGTTTGCTTTCCAGTCGTAACATTAACACTTGCTTCACGCTCTATGTTTATCGGATCATTCGGCGTACAATGAACGCGTATAAGATTGTCCGCGACTCGGGTAACTTGACACCAATATGGGAAATCGCCAAAACGCCAATCTTCTGAATCAGTATACACATTTATATACTCGTCACCTCCCTCAGGACCAAAATGAATATTATTTTTAGAAAACGCCAGATGATCAAGGCCTGCCCCTTGAATGATATTTATAATCACGACTTTGGACGAACTTTCTACCTTTATATTGGCACGCCGCTCTTTATTCATGTCATTACTCTGAGCTGTCAACGATACCTTCTCATCATCAACATCAAATGTTATCCATTCTGGTACATCCGCAATTCTCCACTGAGTATTGGCATGAATATCAATCGAACTTTCTCCACCACGAGGCGGAAACGTCACATTCCCCACAGATGGCGCTAATATCTCAGGCGCACGCTCATTCGTCACTGTAACTACACGCGTTTTTCCGCGCATTGAGATAAAAATCTCACATTTTCTATCCTCGCTGCCTTTGTTCGCATCGCACAGGATATAGACTTTCCCCCGTTCTCTCTTAATTCGACACCAATCTACATCATCTACAGTGGCTGTCCACGCACCATCACCATCGATAGCCACCACATCTTGCCCTCCTTGATAAGGAATTACTATCCGATTGTCTGAAATAGAAAAGGGTTTCTTCTTATTGGGTTTATGAAGTATACGATTTATCCAAAGAATTCTTTTCTTACTATCTGGTACATAAAAATTATCACCACAATTCACCACTTGCTGAAACTTCTCTTTAGCCTTTTCCAGATTTCCTGCATCCAGCAAAGTATTCGCTTCCTTATATAGTGTCCGGCATGTTTGTCCCCACATACCCTCGACGCCCAATGTTGCAAACAACAAGAATGAAATAACTAGTATCCTCGTTTTCATAAGTCCATTAATTTAATCTTAATAAGATCTGACAGTTTTTTTCTTTTACCCATATACTCGTCTATACGTATCGGCACATCATCTTCCTCCGCGACTCTTAATGTGTCACAAACCCGCTGATAAAGAGACAGAACAGGCAATAAATCCTGTTTCACCGATAATATACGCCTCTCAATCTGTTCGCGGCGATCAAACTCATCTGTAACTTCCTTCAACGCTTCTTCGTAAGTTTCCACGGCATCGCGCAATCGAGTTTCAGAGGTTCGCGCATGAATAAGAGATACCATTCGTGCATCCTGTTTCTCAATATTCACAATAGAATCTCCCTTATTACACAAAACAGTAAATTCATCTATCTGCATCGGAACGCCCCGTATATGTCCTACGAATAACGCTGAACCTAATAACGCAACTCCTCCCAAAACATACAGGAATTTATAACTCCTCCCTTTTGCTTTCGCAATAATGACAATCTGCTCAGCGGTCGGCCGTTTAGCCGGATCTGGGTTAAGACATGAATAGACTAACTGCTTTATCCGTGATGAAACTTTCACTTTTATGTGCGGAACGCGCCTATCTACGCGCTGCTTGCTTCCTCCATACGCGCCAAAGGGGACATCGCCTGTAATCAATTCATAGACAGTCGCCCCCAAAGACCAAATGTCGCTTGCCGCAACAGCCTCATAGTTATCATCAAAACGCTCCGGAGGCATATATATAGTAGTCCCGCTGTTCTCATTATCCCCACATAGCTCATTACAGTTCCCTGACTTTACGCTAATGCCAAAATCAGTAATGCAAAAATTATCATTAGGATCAATCAAGATGTTAGCAGGTTTTATATCTTGATGAATAATCTGAGGGCTACACGCATGAAGGTAAGCTAATCCGGAAGCGACATCATAAATAAACTTCCACAAAAGATCATTTTTACCAGCCATTCTCCCCACATACTGTTCAGCAGATCCCTTTTCACAGAATGGCATTACCAAATAAGGCATTCCATCACACATCGAATAATCCGTGGGCTGCAATAAATTAGCATGGTGACAACTAAAAACTGTCTTAAACTCTTGTCTGAAATTCTGTTCGCCATCAATATCCAACACATTTTTCGGACGATAGATTTTAATTGCAACAAGAACCCCAGACCCTTCTATCCGTTCAATCTTATCATCCTCTTCTAACAAACGAGTTTCTACTGTATCGGCATCTTCGGCTAACCAGACATCGGCACTTCCGCCTTCCGCGCTAAGCAACCTCAATAACTTGTAATGACCGTCAAAAAGGACTGAACCATCTTTATACTTTTCCAGGCTTTCCATATTTTCATGAGGTTTGTCCGTTTTCTATTTTAATCGAAGTACATCCCCCTCCTCCAATTCTGAAAAGAGATCTTTTTCATTCAGTCTTGTCAATCGTGCGAGCTTTATTCCAAAACGCTGGGCTATACCGTACATCGTATCGTGCTTACGCACCTTGTAAAAGTCCTGGGGCCCTTCATAACTATTCCGTTTTTCCTCTAAAAATACGATATCGCCTTCTTTCAGTCCTCGCTCATCCCCAAGTTCATTATACTTCAACAACTTCTGTCTTGGTATGTCGTATTTCTTAGAAACAGATGACAGGGTCTCTCCCGGATATAATATAGTACATCGCACATTATTTATCTCCACAACGAACTGCTCGAAAACATATCTCACCTGGCGTTCTTCTGCTGTTTTCACATCTTCATTTATTTGGCAATCCTCATCAAATAAAGGTGTCTCGGTATTCACCCTTTGTACGATTACCATGGCTTTTCCGGGTTTCAGTTTCACTCCCCCGTTGAGGGCATAAAGTTTATAAGCATCAATATATCCGATTAGCGCTTTGGCATAATAAGGAGCTGTAGCATACCCGGCCCGCTGCAAGCCTATCGCCCATCCCCGATAATCAAACACGCTTTTTTTGAATAAGGCCCGATATCTTTTATTCTCACACAAAAAAGCCGAATGGTCACGAAAGGACTCCTCAGCTGACGCATAACGCCGAAAACGACTTTTGGTTTGTTCATCATCCCACGCCAGAAAGACATCACCAGTCCATCCTCCGTATGCCTTAATACCAAAATGATTGTTCGCCCGCCTCGTCAACTGGCTTGTCCCGGCACCCGACTCCAATATGCCTTGGGCCAAAGTGATCGAAGCGGGAATCCCGTATTTCTTCTCCTGTTCCAAGGCAATAAACTTATACTTCTCAATATACACCTTCACATCGGAGACAGATTGAGCCATGGCTTCTCCAACCATAACAACGCTACACACGGAAAGAATAATCCAACGTCTCATATTCCTGACCTCATCGGGAGGCATAAATATAACACTTGGGAGGAGCAGCCTGAATATACATCTCCCTATTCCTCATCCGGACTTGCTCCAGCAGCCATTTCTCATGTGCTGTCAACGGCTTCAAATTAGACATCCGATTCACGTTCCACTCTATTGCTTTTTTCCACGCGTCAAGCAACAAAGCTATGGACATTCCGGCCGCCCCACTTGACCATAGCATTTGATAGGGGTGTTCCCATATCTCTTGAATATAGGTATCTATGCAGTCTCCGACTGTTTCTCCACGTCCACACGGTATTTCCCGGATGAATTTCCCGATCTCCCACCCTAAAAGGAAAGCGCCAATACATTGCCCTGCAGTAGACAGCAAAGTGACTTGTCTAAGCGTAAATGCAGCTCCGGTCTCTGCTGCGGAATAATAAGCTGCCGCACGCGGGATATGCTTCACCACGACATCGGCGGTCCCGGTAAGAAGCAAGAACAAATCTTTTCCAAATCCTGCCCAATCCTTCCCTTCCATATTTCCCTTACGCAGTTTACTACGAATATCATTGATCTCAGCCACAATAGCCATCCATTGGCAGGCAAACGCAACCGTAGATAGATAATCCACTATCCTCGTATTCAACTCCACACCATTCAGTCGCTTATAAATCGATCCAAACCGATGATACGCATCTTTCTTGTTGAATACAAAATAAGGAGCTTTTTCATAAACTTTCAGCCTGCGGTAAACCTCAGGAAAATTCATCTGCGCAAACTTCATCCAGGAGAGACTGGGATCAAGCACCTTGGAAAACGCGTCAGCCAAGTTGCCCACGACTTGTACCGGCTTATCAAACCGATGGGCATAAATCTCGTCTATGGCTTCCATCGTTGTCGGTCCAAGCATGCCTGAGGCGGGAGTTAATCCTCTATATATTTGAAAGGCTTTCACTGCCTGCGCTGTTTGTTGACCATAACGGCCGTCCTCACTAAGTTCAGCCCAATTTCCATGACACGAACGCCGGATTGCATTCAACTTATTTTGCACCACACGCACACGGGGATCCACCGGTGGATTCGGGCTTGCCTGATAATATGCCATAACTACGATTTCATTTGTTTTCCAGACAATGCAGGCAAACATAAACCGGCATCGAAAGGCATGAACGGTTCATAATCTTTTGTCTCACAGACTTGTCAAAGGCGACAGCTATGGCATGATCATAATTCTTCCTATCCTTGAAGTTCAAATCGACATAAAGACCACGGCTCAGTTTTTTCACTCCGGCGGCACCTTCGACACTGAGTTTATGGGAAACACGATGAGATTCTTGCAAGCCGAATTCGGCCACCACTTCCTTACGGACAAAAGCCTCTATATCTTTTCGTGTATATAGCCTATCAGCCGTTAACGTATAATAGCGCAACAGTTCATACCGTTCATCCGCACCGGCCTTATCCGTTCCGCCACGGGCTGACACGCAGACCTTTATATTCCTCGCCAAAACTGGCATCTTTTTATTTTCCATGGTGTCGTCCATTTTGGGCAGGTTTCCTGTTTTCCCGGCCGTAGTCAAAAATGAAACTTTGGTTATCGATGATTGCGACACCTGGTTCATATTCTTCATCACGTACGTACCACTGTCAAACTTGAAGCGGTCATTTTGAAGCCCCACACTTTTTCCTATTTTATTGATGGCCTCCCTCAACTGTCTGATGACTTCTCCATCTTTGATTCCATTATAATCAATAAAAGCATAATAGTCATCAATAAAATGATTATACAAATTACGGATTTCCCGATAAAGCTCTCCATCATTGTAGCAAGACGCATCAAAATCCCGAATTACGATTTCATCCGACAACGGGCTGAATCCTTGCTGCTTCATTGCTGAGTTGATGTCCTTCACATACAAGAAAAACGAATTGTCATTACTTTTTTGCAATTTCGCAATCGGCGTTGCTTGTGTCAATGTCACATTCGCTTCCTCGACATTCACCACGGGAAATGTGTTCAGGAGTACTTCACAATTGTCAGGAAGTTCGTACTCCTCAGGAAATTCCACACACAGCCAAACGGTATCACCACCCAAGTGATCCAAGACCTCACTTTCCAACCAATGCTGAAACACGCGAGGATAGGCCTGAGGCTTAAATTTATCCCGGTCTTTCACGCCGTCTGTCACATACAGCAATACGCCCTCCTCCATGTCCTGCAGATCTTGCTTCCACCCATCTATCAACGCCAATACTTGTGGACCGGTCTGTTGGGCCTCAAAAGGGTCGACCCAATCTAATTCCTCCATACGCGACATGCCGACGAAAGACATACCCTGTGTTTTTGCCCCTACATAAATTGCAGACGGATATACGCCTTTTGTCCCCTTGATAAATAGGGACAAACCTCGCAGACTTTCAATTTCAGCCTTTGTTTCTATGCCCACCCACAATGTATTTCGTATTCCCATTTCCACGGGCCACGTACAGTCGCCATAGCGCAAGACACGCGGTGTCAAGGTGTAAAGTCCACGATACGGAATAACCAAAGTCCGCCACAAGGGAATATACGTCAACCCATGCTTTGTTCCAGCCACCTTATAGGTAAACACAGCCCCCTCACCGACTGTAACCACCTCTGATTCACGCTGTGTCGCCTTGAAATCAGCTTGCAGAAGGGTAACCGCAGGAGTAGCCGCAATCCTATCACGTGGAATGAACGTATCGCAAAACCGCTCTACAATTTTCCGTTCCAGATTGTCTACACTATCCTGAATTTTCTGACACTCATGAAGCAACGCGACCCACATCAGCTTCGCCACCGGATCCATCGTCCGGATGTCCATGTCGCCTCTTGCCTGCATCGGCCCGAGAAGTTCGCTCAACTCCTTGATTTTCTTGCTTAGTTCTATGTCCATCGTTTTTCAAATGCTTACCGCACGCCGTACAGTCGGTTCCATATAAAAGGATATCCTTTTTTCATACGGAACCATCGTGCCCAATCCATCGTCAAGCGTACCAACAACCTTCACATGAACTTCATATTTCGACACGACCTTGCGCCGTGCTGATCTGACAATCCCCAACGGGGATAATTCAATCGCAACGGCCACCCGCTTCAAGTCCGGTTCGTATGTCTCTAAACTTTTTCGGATACTTTCTTGACATTCATTTTTAACCATCTCGCTGTAAACCCCACTTCGGTTCAAAGTCAAATGGCCATTATTAAAATCCCGGTAATGAATGTTTGAATACTCGTAATTCCAATAAGCGAAACCGAAATCCGGATCAGCACAGAAACTCCCGCGCGGTGTGAAAACGATCATTTCAACCAGATTATCAATTCGCTGAATTCGGCTTCCGGCCTGGCGCTCAATCGACAACCGGGAGCCGGACTCCACATAAGCCAAAGGTGTAGGGATGAAATCCATATTGTATGCGTACTCATTCAAGATTAACCGTCGTCGTAGGAGATTCTGACACTGCGTTTGACCCGACCGGACGGCCGACTGTTCAAACTCTCAGCGTGATAGTTTTAAATCACCTTACCATCCCACATTCTACGCTTTTTCCTTTCCTCTGGAACAGGCTCCTGACATGGAGGCTCATGTCGTGTCCGGCCTCCCTCATCAAACTTGACCACTCTCCCCGGAATGGAAGAACATAATTCCATCCCCTCCTTTATCAATACATGGAGATTGCGGTCATTATATGCACACCGCACAAACTCATGATAAGGCTCAGGATGTTCCAGATTGATACATTCGTCCATGACACAGGCACAAAGAAAAGCACTTACACATTTCTGCATATAGCCTAACAACTCCATCGGGGTCATCGTATCGCGGCCTTTATCCACCGATATGAGCAACTGCTGAACCAAGGGCCAGTATATGCCCACAGCCACCTTACATTCAGATTTGACCACTTGCGCCAGACTTGTATCAATCTCATACAAGACATTCAAGAAATCTCCAAGAGCCTTTTCATAATACGGATGAGACTTTATAGACAAGCACGGCGGAACAAAATCCAGATTGTCAACACGCCACCCGTACTCATTGACTATTCGGGCAATAGGGAACATATTTCCGGACAAAGGTTCATCCGTCGGTAGGAAGGCAAACGAATAAGGCAACATCGAAAAGCCTTCCGCCATTTCCTCCCAGTCTCCGGAACGCGTTTGCATGACAAGCAGCAATGCCTCGTGTTCCGTTTCCGGAATCGCTACTCTTGTATCCATAAAATCCGTATAATGAGTATCGTACTGAACATCTATAAGATCGCCGCCTCTGGTTATGGCCAGACAATCCAGCATCTCGACATCAGCCACCCCCTTATTGATACTGACTGACACCTGAAAAGGCCGTGATGACGGGATAAGCCCAAAACGGCCAGCAGCTGCCAGCCAATAGGCTTTTTCAACCCATTCATAATGACATTTGTCTGAGGAAGTCAGGATTTCGTCTGTCAGCCTCATCCCCTTTCTCCATATAACCTTCTTTACCATGCGTTCACTATAAATTGGTATTATAATTCAAATAGTTATGAACCAACACATCGGAAATGCGGAGCGTTGGCGCATCACTCACAAGGTCAAAACTGATTTTGGCCTCAACCGAAACAAAGTAATCTTCTACAAATTGGCGATACACTTCCAAATCATGGAGAAAGGCGGGAAAATGCTCATCGCATTCATCTTCCGGCCAATAATGAACCTTATAAACCAACACATTTTCTTCATACATGTTTCCCACATACATATCAGAAAGGTCTGCTCCTATATGTTCTCCATATCTTGGCTTTTCATCACAATACTCCCCCATCTGATTTTGGAGAACAATACGTAATCCTTCGTTAGAAAGCACCTTCCGCAACACGAAAGTCAACAACGTGACACTCCCTCTGACATACTTACAGCTTGGGAGGAATGGCAATGTCTTGCGAACGTATTTATTGGCCGAATACTCTTCTGATAAATCATCTGCCAGAATCTTGATAATCACCTTATTTTCATCTACCAAGCCACAGACCTTCCTGCGGATTCCAACCCGCAAACCTAACAAAGCCCAATCAAAAGGTGCGAAAAACATTTGCGCTTTCCGTTGCTCCTCGGTTTGCTTTTGACACTCTTGGATAAAACTCTCTCTCTCCTTATTCGCCGACAAATTATCAAAACGATCAGTGACATGAAACATGTACTCCGGCAAGGAATTATAAAGGCTATCCCGACCTACATGTACGACAAGAGAACCAGAGTCCAACTCTTCTAGTTCGATAATATCGTTATAGGCATTACGCTTATGCTTGCCATCCACAGAAACCTTATAATCCTGTTCATTCAGGAATGAGAGCAACTCCTCAACATTCAAATCTTGGGGTAAATTATGTGGCCACATGATTTAATCATATAAATGAGCGTCAGCGGAAAGTTCTACATAAAACACACCTCGTTCGGTCGAAACCTGTATGACATCAAAAGGCGGGATGCCTATTTCGACGAGAGAACTGTCTTGATAAGGAAAACTTTCATCGATATTTTCGTAGAATACCTTATGAAACAACGTCTTGTAACTTAATCTGCGAAGTTCCTCATCGGCTGATATGAACTCATCCAACTTAGACTCCGGCCTACGCACTTCAAACTCTTTCTCCGGATGGTCTGAAACGATCTTGTCAATATACTTGTTATTGCGCATGTTTATTTCCACTGACTTCACGCCCAACAAGGTCTTTAACCGAAGTAATACCTCCCTAACCGATAAAGAGGCCGACAATTCCCTCGCTTCTATGATATTATCCCATCTTTCATGCGCCGGGCAGGAACGTTTCCATGGAGTGAACTTGTAAATGTTGACCGCATTCGTCATCCCCTCATACCGCAGCATTTTACCTTGGAGCGTCTTGAACGGAGACGTTCCGCTCTCATCAAGATGAATTATTTTCATCGCCTCCTGTACCTGCATGGCCCCAATAATAGAAGCACTGATAGGAGTAGTCGCTACACGTCCGGCACTACTCTGCACACGCACCACATCGGCGCATCCAGTCCGCAACATAATATGGTTGAATTCCTCACGCGACAAGCCACACTCATAACAACTCACTCCGGGCACATAGACTTTAATAACTCCTGTGAGGTTTTCAATGCTCCCGTCTATCCAAGTCTTTCCCACTCTCAGAGACAATCGATTCAACTGATAACGAGCGATTCTACTGTCCAAACAGCCTATAATTACGTCGACCGACTTATATATGCCCAAACCGACATCGGAAAATAAATTACCGACAATTGGCGTCACGCGTATCTGCGGATTGATTTCCATCGCCCGACGAGCCGCTATTTCTGCTTTATAAGCATGAACGTGGGCATCAGCTTCGCGAAACAGGACCGAACGTGTCAAATTAGAGAGCTCAATCCGATCGAAATCAACAACAAAGATATGCCCCACGCCAAAAAGAGCCAGGTTCTTCACCACTTCATTTCCTAAGGCGCCGGCTCCCGCTACCAGCACTCTTGCCGCCTTGACCCGTTCTTTTTTGAACCAGGACAAAAGGGTGAAGACATCCTCGCCCCATTCATATTCCTTACTCTGCCACATAAGAAAAGACTTCAGCTCCTCTTTCAGAGAATAAGCCCCACATGAGCGCCTATAAACACACGGCCAATTCTCTCCTTGAAGATATTTCCGTCACTATTTGAACAATTGGCATTGAACTGCCCTGTTACACCTATACTCAAAATGCGGCCTTCCAGTGGAATATATCCACCGAAATCTACACGCGGAGCGACCAAAAAGCCTGACTTTTTATCTGCATCACATTCTGCTTTATTGACATAAATCTTCGCTTTTGAGGCGGCATAAACTGTCGGAACAATACCTACTCCGACATACACTGTCGCGTTTTGACGACTAAGCTTGGAGTACTCCACGGAAATAGGTACACCTACATGAAACATCCGCTCGTCTAACTCATTAAAAGAAGCGTTATACTTTCCGACGGAGAAAGCCAGAGACAGACCCGCATTAAAGTAAAAAGATTCCGCTAAGCTTTTCTTCCATTTCCCTTCGACGCCATACACGTTCGTACTTCCTTTGATCGCAAACGGTGGCACCATATAAAACAGTCCGACTTGAACCGCCTGATCAAGAAGCTGAGGGACATGAACCGGAGCGATAGCAGTATCCTTCTTCAAGCCATAGTACTTGTACAGGTCAATACCGGGCCGAAGGCGAAACTTAAAGTCGCCGACACCGTAATAATCAACCTCATAAGGACCTACATCGAAGTTATCTACCTCTTGGGCTACACCGACAAAAGACAAGGCCCACATAATTAAAAACGCTATTCTTTTCATCACTTTTCTATTTATATAAGGTTATTCTGTCTCTGTATACTGAAATATCGTTTCACCTATCTTGAACGTATCACCATTTGAAAGCACAATAGGTTTTCCGACAGGCAATTCTGTCCGAGAATTGAAAACGACACCAATTGCCAAGGGTTTCAGCATGGGCAACTGTTTCTCATGGTCTATAAAAAGTTGTGCATGCTCTTTCGCGACCTTATTACTCTTCTCCCAATTCATCTGGATCTCACACTCGCCCGTCATTCCAATCGAAACCTTGTTTCCTCCTCCGGTAGCGTTCATCCACTTATGGATGGGGATTCGCAAACCCACACGAACGCCGTTCTGAATAACGAGAAAGTATTTTTCAGCCAACATTCTCACTGTCACCAGCGACGCTCCCAAGCCCCCACCATAAATTACAAAATCAAGCAGAATCTGCAACCACTCAACTTGACTACTACTCTCGCCGGAACAATACAGGACAACAAAACCGATCAACGCCGAACAAATTCCTCCCCACATCGCACTTTTAACGGGAATGGTTGATTTGACAGTCAGTGCCAAAGACACACTGACAGAAAACAGCAAGTAAGCGGGCAATGAACAATACCACGGAATGTAAGTCACATTCATCAGTTTCAACAACAAGCACAAGATGTTGGCCCCCAAGGCAAAAGCCAACATCCCGATACAGGCTGTCATGACAGATAGTCCCAGTATCTTAATCCATGTCTTACCGTCTTTCTTCCGATATTCGTCATTATACCTAAAAATCAACGACAGGAAGAAGCCCAGCAAAAGTCCGATGGTAAGAAAAGCGGACACCTTATTAGCACAATCCACCAAAAGTCCACCATTCACGTCATCACCGGCAAGAAACAGCCCCGTCATTTTCAAAGCCAAGGCATCAAACAGCCCTCGACCACACAATTCATATATAAGCCAACTGAAAAAACCTGCTACTATACCGGAGATGGCCTGATAACAGTCGCGTAAAGAAGCCATCGTAAAGAGTTCTTTCATGTTCACGTGACATTGAACGCCACTTTTACAATTCTGTCCGTACTCCGCACATTTATATCCATTTTGCTTCCAACAGTGAACATGCATGATATGCTTACACTTCATGACAACCAACTGCCCGGGCTGTATGTCTTGCTTGCAGTAATGACAGATCCGACGTTGGACATTAGCTTCCGGCACATATTTCTTATAATACTTCACTGCAAATGAACGCGATCGAATATAAGGAATGCAAACTTTCGTGACCAAGAAGAAGAATGCAGCAGTCATCGCTGTCACCAAAACAGCATAAACATATTTCATCAACGTGTCCATAACTCTTTCAGGACGAACCGGCCAAGGCCGTTCTGCCGTTCCGATGGAATACTCTCCGTCCCCTACTTCGCCTCCTTTCCACTCCGCTTTATAAACGACTGTTCTTGCATAAGTCTTCCCATTTGGAACCTTATACGTAAACGAATAATCATACATCGCCTCGTCTATCACATGTTCAAAACCACGTATAATCTGGTTAAAGTCGTTAGACGGCATATACTCACCAGTCCGGTCCGCAAGAACATGTCCATTCACATCCTTGGGTTCGCATATTCCCTTCAACGTCCGCTCTATTCCTAAATCTTCACCGGATTCCGTATAATACAGTGCCATCACGCGAGGTACAACATGAGAAGAAACGGCCTGATAGTCAGTGACCTCAACAAAAGTTATAGTCTCATCTTCCGGACGGGTTGTGCCTTCGGTAAACACTATCAACACGTTTTTGTCCTTGTTCACAACAGCCCGACGGGCTATTCCTTCTTCCCGACAATAGCCGTCGCACATACGGACTTCACCCTCCAACGTATCAGCCTTGCCATTAAACTCCAAGAGTTTGGCGTACAGCGCACTATAAAAAGCTTTCTGCTCAGAAGCCGCTCCAAATGCCGCGCGGAAACTGTCATAATTCTGCCGGGTAACCATACGACTTTCCGACACGTCCCCTCCGAAAAAAGAAAGATAGACACAACTGTCCGGTGCACTTTCCACAAGTCTACCTATGGCTTGATAAATCTGAGCCTTGCCTTCCTTGGGAATACTCAAATCCACCAAAACAGAAAACGTATATCCCGACGGAATGCGCAATCCGGAGTTCACCGAAGAAAAACAGGCTCGATCTGCCGGAATAAATTCTTCGTCTTCCTTTATCACCAGATAACTGCTCAACGCATCATCCGAAACACCTTTAATACGCTGGCCAGAGGCATCAAGCAAATTAAAGAAAAGCGTAATACTGTCGCTTCCGGTCGTATATGAATACTTCCGGTCGCAAAACTGAATCCTTGATACATCTTGAGCCACATGCGGGACAGTGCACAAAAACCAAAGGGCAATCAGCAACCATCTCCGAAAACTCATCTTCGTCTTCTTGTCCATATTTTTAAGTTTTTGAGCGTTTCCT
>ULXT01012748.1_pt1 | contig 14838 bp, 17 predicted proteins | sample 1961571 | NCBI WGS metagenome assembly ULXT01 (sample SAMEA4835846, study PRJEB28245) | human gut metagenome | biome: gut microbiome; material: fecal sample | place: Denmark | collected 2008
CATGTTATTCACAGAGAAGCAGGCACCCACGTCACGCAGCAGTTCAACATAATTCAGGTTCAGCAGCCAGTCAGCATTGTTCAGCATCAGGGCCTTGCCATCGGAAAAATCGATGAACTTTTCCATCTGCTTTTTAAAGCAGGCCGCATTGTGAGCGATGTCTTCCTTGGTGAGCATCTTGCGCATGTCGGTACGGCCGGAAGGATCACCGATCATGGTAGTGCCGCCGCCGATCAACGCAATGGGCTTGTTGCCTGCCATCTGCAGGCGCTTCATCAGGGTCAGGGCCATGAAATGGCCAGCGGTCAGGCTGTCGGCAGTGCAGTCAAAACCGATATAGAAGGTTGCTTTGCCGTTGTTGATCAGATCGATGATCTCATCATCGGTGATCTGAGCCACCAGCCCGCGAGCCTTGAGTTCTTCGTACAGAGTCATAATCATTTCCTCCTGTTGTATGGGCAGAGGGAAAATAAAACGCCCTCTGCCAAAAATAAATTTGGCAGAGGGCGAGAAAAATCGCGGTACCACCTCTGTTTGCCGTTCCCTCACAGAAACGACCTCACGAGTGCACACCCCAGAGTAGCGTGACACTCCTGCGTTTGTAACGCTCGCACGCGGCACAGCCTACTAGCCTTGTAAAGGCATTCGACCTGCAGCTCCGGGAGGTATTTCCCCTGCTGCTCTGCAGCCCCTTGCACCAACCGGGACTTCTCTGGGCAGAACGCTTCAAGGTACTTGTTCCCTTCAACACCATTAACAATAGCTACTTTATCACAATACCGGATACTTGTCAACCCCTGTTTCCAGCAGCCGAAACAGGCTTACTGCGCTCCGAGACCCAGCATTTCCCGGGCATTTGCACGGGAAATGTCGGTCACATGGTCACCGGAGATCAAGCGGGCCAGCGCTTCCACGCGGCCTTCCTCATCCAGCGGATGAATTTCGGTATAGGTGCGGTCATTGGCCACATTTTTCTGGATCAGCAGATGGCAGTCGGCCAGTGCAGCGATCTGGGCTGTATGGGTGATGCACAAGATCTGGTGGCCCTGCGCACTCTGACGCAGAACTTCGCCGATGCGCCCAGCAGCCTTGCCGGAAACACCGCTGTCAATCTCATCATAAATCACCGTAGGCACAGCATCTTTATCTGCCATTGCGTTCTTGATGGCCAGCGTAATACGGCTCAGCTCGCCGCCAGACGCAATTTTTGCAAGGGGTTTGGGCGCCTCACCGGGATTTGTGGAAATGTAGAACTCGATGCTGTCCTGTCCATGGCTGGCCAACGGGCCGCGGGTGTGCCGCAATGTCATGCGTACACCCGGCATATTCAAAAAATCCAGCGTGCCGGAAATGCGTTTGTTCAGTGCTTCAAAAGCGTTCAGCCGTGTCTGGGTCAAGGCCTCTGCCTTTTCACGGGCCAGCGTATAAAGACGCCGCTTTTCTGCCTGAAGATGGTCGTGCCGTTCCTGAGAGGACTGGATGCGTTCCAGTTCCTCCCTTGCATTCTGTCCGAATTCAATCACATCTTCTACCGTATCACCATATTTACGCTTGAGCTTATAGATGAGATCCAGCCGCTGCTCGATCTCATCCAGCTCAGCGTCATTGGTATCGTAGGAGTCCAAACGGCCAATCAGGTCAGCAGCAACATCCTTTGCATTATAGTAAAGATCCAGCAGTTGGCTGGATGCAGCAGCAAGTGCATCGTCAAGCTGCGCTGCCGTGTCGATTGCATGGGAGGCTTCGCCCAGCAGATCGACAGCACCGGACGATTCGTCATCGCCCGAAAGCAGAGCATAACTCTGTGCGATCTTATCCCGGATAGCCGATGCATTGGCCAGAATTTTTCTGCGGCTTTCCAAGGTCTGTTCCTCACCAGCCGTCAGCCCGGCGTCTTCGATCTCCTGTACCTGATAGCTCAGCAGATCGATTTTTCTCTGCTTTTCGGCCTCGTCGGTGATCATGGCATCCAGTTCCCGCTTGATGCGCACAAGCTCCCTGTACAGCACATAGTATTCCTGAAATTCCGCGTCGTTCTGTGCATAATCATCCAGAATCCCCAGATGCCTTGCCGGGTTCAGAAGTCCCACGGAGTCGTGCTGACCGTTAATGTTGATAAGTCCGCCGCACAGCTCCCGCAGGACGGACGCGGTCGCGGGCATCCCGTTGATGCGGCAGGTGCTCTTGCCCTCGGCGGTAATCTCACGGCTGAGCATCAGCGCATCCGAACGTTCGTACCCCGCCTTCTCCAGACTGTTCAGCACGGCATCCGGCACCTGTTCAAAGGCAGCACGGATGACGGCCTTGGATGCGCCCGTGCGCACAAGGTCTTTTGAAGTGCGGTTACCAAGAATGGCATTGATGGAATCAATCAGGATGGACTTGCCTGCACCGGTTTCACCTGTGAGGACATTCAGACCAGGCTTGAAATGCACTTCAGCCTTCTGGATAACTGCAACATTTTCAATTTGCAGGCTGCTTAGCATATACTCTCTCCCGCATTATTTTTGTACGATGTGCCGGATCAGCTCTGAGCAGATCGTTTTTGCATCGCGCTCTGACCGCGCAACGATCAGGAACGTGTCATCGCCCGAAAGAGTTCCGACCACATTTTTCCACTGCAGTGCGTCAAAAACTTCGCAGGCCGCATTGGCCATGCCCGAGTAGCACTTTACCAGTACAACATGCCCGGCATAATCCACGCCCAGCACAGATTCATGAAAGATCGTTTCAAAACGGCCCTGTGCCTTGGGGTTAAAGCTTTCGTTCCGGCTGGAAACATAGCGGTATCCCTCGGCCGTCGCGGCTTTTACCAGACACAGCTCCCGGATATCGCGGGAAACTGTGGCCTGTGTTACCTCAAAGCCTTCTTTGGAAAGATAGTCCAGCAAAACTTCCTGCCGACTGATTGGGTACTCCCGTACAAGTCGAAGAATCGCCTGCTGACGTTCTCCTTTACTTCTTACATCATCTTTGCGGCTGCGCGCCATATCAAACTCGCCTCCCGTTTATCGTCTGCTGCGAAGCTTCTGATCGATTGCCTGAAACTGATCGGCTTTTCCGAAGGTAATCAGCTTTACCACCTGATCCGAAAGCCGGACTTCAGCTGTTGCACCGGCTTTGAGCGGATAACCGGCTGCTCCATCACAGCTGATAAAAACCTCATCGTCTGCCACCTGCCCGACACAGATGTTCAATTTACGCTCCTGCGCAAAAACCATGGCCGGGCTCGCCAGACTGTGCGGACAGATCGGCGTTACAACGACGCCTTTTGTCTGTGAATCCAGAATGGGGCCGCCCGCTGCCAGTGAATACGCGGTGGAACCCGTAGGCGTGGCAACAATGACGCCATCTCCGCGATAGTGCTCCACAAGGATATCATCGCAGTAGATGCTGAAATCGATCGCCTGCTGCAAACGGCCTTTTGTAACCACGACGTCATTCAGTGCATGTCCCTCCCAGCCATCATGGCCCAGAACATGCACATACAGCAGCATCCGGTGATCCAGACTGAACTCTCCTCTGGCAACAGCGGAGAGCTTGGTCTCCATTTCGTTGACCTCACAAGTTGCCAGAAAACCGCAGCGTCCCAAATTGATGCCAAGGATCGGCTTTGCATACCGGAGCGACAGGTTTGCCTCATGCAAAATTGTGCCATCACCGCCGATGGTCAGGATCACATCTGAGCGCTCAAGGCATTCCTCCTGCGGCAGATAGACCACACCCGCGGTACTCCATTCCGCACACAATTCTTTGCACATCAGAACAGCCGCACCATGCGTCAACAGGATCTGTGCCGCACGCAGCGCGATCTCATTGGCAGAAGTTTTGCCGGGGTTCGGCGAAATATAGATCGTCATACCGGAAGCTCCTTTTGCATTTGAATTTTTTGCGTATCCCTCAGCGGTCCAGCGTACTGTGGCTTGCAGCTACTACCTGTTCTACAGCACTGTCGTCCAGCACGGCAGGCTCTGTACTCTTCTGCACGAACATCAAATATTCAATATTGCCTTCCGGGCCCTTCACCGGGCTGAAATCCAGCCCGCGCACAACAAAGCCGTTTGCAGCAGCATAACCCATTGCATTGTGCAAAACCTCACGGTGGGTAGCCGGGTCGCGCACAACACCGTTTTTACCCACTTTTTCGCGGCCTGCCTCAAACTGAGGCTTGACCAGACAAACGCCCATGGCATCCGGTGTGGTGATGGCCTGTGCCACCGGGAAAATGTGATGCAGTGAAATAAAAGAGACATCCACACTGAAAAACTCGATGGGCTCTGCCAGATCTTCCAGCGTGACATTGCGGATGTTCGTGCGTTCCATATTCACAACACGTTCATCGGTGCGCAGACTCCATGCAAGCTGGCCATAGCCGACATCCACGGCATAGACCTTGGTGGCACCATTCTGCAGCATACAGTCCGTAAAGCCGCCTGTAGATGCACCGATATCCATGCAGACTTTGCCATTCGGCGTCAGCGGAAAACACTGCATGGCTTTTTCCAGCTTCAGACCGCCGCGGCTCACATAACCGATATCATGTCCGCGTACTTCTACCTTGGCATCCTCTTTGATCATTTCGCCGGCCTTGTCCACCTTCTGTTCATTGACAAATACAATGCCGGACATGATCAATGCCTTTGCACGCTCCCGGCTCTGTGTCAGGCCATGCTGAACAAGATATTGATCCAACCGAATCTTCACGATAAACTTTCTCCTTTCGTCACGGCCATCTGAACCGTCTGTACAAGGCTGGCAGCATCCAGTCCTGTTGCCTGTTTGATCTGCGCCACACTGGCATGAGGAAGACGCACATCCTGCACAGAAAGATGGATAAAACATCCATTCCATCTTTTTTGCTGCAAAGCACACTCCAAATGCTCACCGATGCTTCCATTTGCAATACATTCTTCCGCAAACAGAATTTTCTGATATTTTATCAGTTCATCGAGAACTTTTTCTGTAAAGGGATATAGCTTTACAAGCTTCAGCACGTCACACACGATATCTTTTTGCTTCAATTCCTGTGCAGCCTGTAAAACATCGGTCAATTCATCCGCATAGCTCACCAGAACGATTGTTGCATTCTCGTTCTTATACAGATAATCGTACCCCTGGCCGCTGCAGCCAAATTCTGCCAGCACAGCATCCTGTCCACCGCGCGGATAACGGATCGCACGCGGACCATGGAAGCGGTCGCTCAGCAGTTGCTGCAGCCAGTAGGTCAGTTCCTGATAATTGGAAGGTGCATACAACGGGATATTGATCTGGCTCAGAAAAGCCGGGTCATAGATTCCCTGATGGGTCTCGCCGTCCCCGGGAACAAAGCCTGCGCGGTCGATCGCAAACACCACATTTTCCTGCAGCAAATTGACATCGTGAATGATCTGATCATAGGAGCGCTGCAGAAAGGTGGAATAAATGCAGACTACCGGCAGCATTCCTTGACTTGCAAGGCCTGCTGCAAAGGTGACAGCGTGCTGCTCTGCCATTCCGACATCAAAAAAGCGTGTTGGATGGCTGTGTGCAAAAAACTGAAGACCGGTGCCATATTTCATCGCTGCTGTAATGGCACAGAGATTCTGATTTTTCTCCCCTTCTGTCACGAGTGCTTTGCCAAATACCGTTGAGAATGACTCCTTGGGTGCCACTTCCGGGTCGGGCATCCCGTCCAGATCGAAAGCAGAAACTCCGTGATAGTTGCCGGGGTTCACTTCGGCGGGCTGATAGCCCTTACCTTTTTTCGTGATAACATGCAAAAAGTGCGGCCCCGGCCGACCGCGGAGCGTGCGGAGTGTGCGTTCCAGCTCTTCCACATTGTGGCCATCCACAGGGCCAAGATACTGGAACCCCATATCCTCGAACATCGTGGAGTGGTACATCGCACGGCGCAGGAGCGTTTTACAATCGGTGAGGGTTTTTTTCAGCGGGGTGCCCACCAGCGGGACGGCATCCAAAAAACTGCGCACATTATCCTTGGCATCCACATAGGCGGTGGTCGTACGCAGATGGGTCAAATAACGGGCAAGCGCACCAACATTCTTAGAGATCGACATTTTATTGTCGTTCAGGATCACAAGCAGGTTGTCCAGATGCTCGATGTTGTTCATGCCCTCGTAGACCATGCCGCCGGTAAAGGCGCCGTCGCCGATCACTGCCACAACAAGCCCCTGCTCATGATGCAGCTTTTTTGCCCATGCCATGCCAATAGCAAGCGAAAGGGCTGTGTTGCCATGCCCGGCAATAAATGCATCGTGCACACTTTCGTTCGGGTTTGGAAATCCGGAAATGCCGTCCAACTGACGAAGCTGATCGAACTGTCCGCGTCGTCCCGTAAGGATCTTATGCGTGTAGCATTGATGGCCCACATCGAATACGATCTTATCCTGCGGGGTCTCCAGCACGCGGTGCAATGCCACTGTAAGCTCTACCATGCCAAGGTTCGACGCCAGATGTCCACCGGTTTTAGAGATGTTTTTCAGCAGAAAGCTGCGGATCTCCTCACAAAGCTGTTCTACCTGCTTTTCATTTAATTGTTTTAAATCTGCGGGCTGATTGATGCTGTCCAGCAGCAATACTCCCATAAAATCACACGTCCTTCAAATGCAGAGTCTAGGCCGATGCCATTCATCACACCAGCGGATACAGAAAACCAACTGCTATACCCACCAGAACGCCTGCCACTACCTGCAGCGGTGTATGGCCAACCATTTCCTTCAGATGCATATTCTGAAGGAACGGTGCATTCTTTTCGCTGATGTCGATCCACTGATCGATCATCTGATTGAGCACCTTGGCCTGCTCGCCAGTCTCATGCCGCACGCCCATTGCATCGTGCATCGTGATGATCGCCACAACGCTCGCCACGGCAAAAATAGCAGAATCAACACCTACACAGCGCCCGGTAGCAATAACCATTGCACAGACCGTTGCGCTGTGCGCGCTGGGCATGCCGCCATCGCCCCACATGCGCTCCAGCTGGAATTTACCCAGCAGGATAAAATTGATAACGGTTTTGAGCACCTGAGCCACAAACCAGCCAAGCAGGGAAACCGTCAGGATCTGATTGAACGACAGGATGTTTTGAATAAACTGCATAGTCTTTTTCCTTTATTCTGTATGGATCGTTTTAGTTTTTGCGCACAAGAAGCTGCTGTGCAAGCTGTTCCAGAAATGCAGCCTTTCCGCCAAAGTTCCGGCGCAGCTCTGCACAGGTCTCATTGTTCAGATCCTGTGCAAGCTGCATAGCCCCTTCTGCGCCATAAAGGGTCACGAAAGTAGTCTTGCCATTCTCGCTGTCGCTGCCGATGGGCTTGCCCAGCTGTTCCGGAGTACTGGTAACATCCAGCACATCGTCCACGATCTGAAAAACCAGCCCCAGACCGTAAGCATAGCGCTCCAGCGCCCGGCACTGAGCGTCATCTGCCCTTGCAGCAGCAGCACCCATCTGAATCGCCGCATTGATCAGTGCGCCCGTTTTGTTGCGGTGGATCAGCCGGAGCTGCTCTTCCGTAGCGTCCAGCGCTTCGTACTTCAGATCCAGCTCCTGTCCATAGACCATACCGCGGCTGCCCGCACCTGCACTCAGTGCAGCTGCGGCCCGTACACAGACATCGGCATCTGCCGGGGCATTGGCGATTACTTCAAATGCCTCTGTCAAAAGAACATCGCCGGCCAGCATAGCGGTCGCCTCGTCAAAAGCTTTATGGCAGGAAGGTCTGCCACGGCGCAGATCATCATTATCCATGCAGGGCAGATCATCATGGATGAGCGAGTAGCAATGCAGCATTTCCACTGCAGACGCAAACTGCTCTGCCGCCTGCATATTACCGCCCAGCATATCACAGACACTGAGCACCAGAACGGCGCGGATCCGCTTGCCGCCGCCCATCAGACTGTAGCGTGCTGCACGGCACACCTCAGACTCTTCCGGCAGAAAGTGGGCACAGGCATGTTCCAGTGCGGACATTGCCTGTGCAAGGTAACTCTGATACTGCTCTTTGTGATCCATCAGCTTTCCTCCTGCACTGTACCTGCAAGCTTTGCATCGATCTCGCTGATCTGCAGAGATGTCTTTTCCAATGCAGCATGGCAATACTCCATCAGAGAAGCCGCTTCTGCGTACAGCTTGACCGAATCTGCAAGGGTGGTCTCTTCACTCTGCATCTGAGCAAGGATCGTATTCAGCCGTTCCATGCCCTCTTCAAAACTTTTGGGTGTTCTCATTGATCTCCTCCACCGCTTCTACCCGGCATTTTGCCCGGTGAGAAACGCTGCGAACATATATTGTTTTTTCCGGCTGCAGACCTTCTGCATCCAGAATGGCTCCATTTGCTGTTGTGACCATAGCATAGCCGCGGGCCAGCACCTTATAGGGGTTCAGTGACCCGGCAAGCGCTGCGGCATGCTGGAGCTGAAGCTCTGCATCATTCTGCTGCGTCTGCATCTTCTGCCGGAACTCATCCTTCACCCGTTGCAGCAGATCATGCTTTTTTTGCCAGCTTTGGCGTGCAGGCCCCTGCTCCAACACAAAGTTGTATTGTTCCAGACCATTATAGCATAAATCAAGACGGTTTTGCATATTTTTACGAATATTTTGCTGCAAATCCAGTAATATCCGTTTCTGCTCTTCCCGATCCGGCACGGCAAGCTCTGCCGCAGCGGAAGGTGTAGGGGCTCTCCGGTCGGCTACAAAGTCCAGGATCGTATAGTCGATCTCATGGCCGATCGCGCTGATCAGTGGTTTTTTGCAGCGGTAGGCCGCCCGTGCGATCACTTCAGCATTGAACACCCACAGATCTTCCCTGCTGCCGCCGCCGCGGGCCACGATGATCTCGTCCACCTCTTTGCACTGGTCCAGCTTCCGGATCGCATCTGCGACCTGCTGTGCTGCCTCAAAGCCCTGCACCGTTACCGGACACAAAAGCAGCTGTACCGAGGGCCAGCGCCGGGTGAGTACATTACGGATATCCTGCAATGCGGCTCCCGTTTTGCTGGTGACAACACCAATGCATTTAGGGAATGTCGGCAGCGGCTTTTTATGTTCCGGGGCAAAAAGGCCCTCCTGCTCCAGCTTTGCTTTGAGCTGCTCCAATGCAAGCTGTGCGGCACCGATGCCATCCGGAAACATATCGTTCACATACAGCTGAAAGGCACCGTCACGCTCGTAAAGGGTCGCACGGCAGCGTACCACAACGCGCATCCCCTCTTCTGGGCGGAAGGCAAGACGGCGGGCATCTGCACGGAACATTACAGCCTTCACGCTGCTGGCTTCATCCCGCAGGGAAAAATAGCAGTGGCCGCTGCGTGCGTTCTGTACAAAGTTTGCGATCTCGCCGCGCAGGGCAATGTCAAACAATCTGTCGTTTGCATCCAGCAGCATTTTAACGTAGTTGTTCAGGGCCGAAACGGTAATCACTTCAGCCATAATCCGGCCTCCCGTGCTGCAAGGATCGAAACGCCGATGGCATTATCGCTGGAATACATTCCAGGCACAAAATACACCTGCGGCAGCCGCTTTTGCACCCATGCGCGGATGATATCGCTGCTCATCACGCCGCCGGCACAGACCACCGGAAGACCGGGGTATTCCTTCTGCGCGGCCTTTGTCATTTTGACCACCGTATCTGCCACACAGAGCAGACAGTATTTGCAGACATACTCCGGCGTTTTGCCTGCGGCCAGCAGACCGTTGCACTGGTTTTCCAGCCCGGAAAGGCTGCACTGCATTCCCTTTACACTGGACTTCGGCCGGATCTCCTCCCCGCACTGCGCAGCCAGACGGGAAACTTCAGCACCCGCCGGGAACCCAAAGCCCAGTTTGACCCCCACACGATCCACAGCCTGTCCGGCGTAGAGATCGGTGCTGGTGCCAAGAGTCGTGATCTGACGCACCTGATCGCAAAGCAGCAGGTCCGTCGTACCGCCGGAAATATGGAACAGCAGAACTTTTTCAGCAAACAGCTGTTCCCCTTTGGCCGCAAACAGTGCTGCGGCAGCGTGACCCTGCTGATGGGTGGTCCGCACAAGAGGGATGCCCTTTGCCTGCGCAAAGGCTGCAGCCGCACTGACGCCCGCCAGAAAGCATGGCATGTAGCTGCCCTCCACTGGGCGCGGCTTCTGCGACACTCCGACAGCATCGATCTTTGTCAGATCAAATTCCTGCGCAAGCTCCTGCATCATTTCCGGCAGCGCGACCGTATGATGAAACAGTGCATCGCTCTGCCGCAGGCCCAGCTGGCCTTCTTTTACCGGCAGAAAACGTTTTTTTGCGCAAACAACCTCTCCAGCTGTATCAAACACTGCCAGAGAGGTTGCATAGTTGCTTGTATCAATGCCAAGCGTATAGCGGCTCACTGTTCGGCCTGCTCCGATGCGGCATCTGCATCCAGACCATGATCCCGGGCCACTGCGCCAAGCAGACCGTTCACGAACTGGTAATCTTCGTCTGCACCATACTTTTTGGTCAGCTCGACTGCCTCGTTGATGGCGACGCCGGGCTTGTTCTCACCGCCAAACAGCATTTCTGCAATTGCCAGACGAAGAACTGTCAGGCTCACCCGGGGCAGACGCTCCATGGTCCAGTTGCGCAGATGTGCGCGGATCTCGTCGTCCACTTCGGCAGAATGATCGTAGTATGCATTCAGCAGATGCTTGCTGAAGCCATCCACCGGATGTTCTTCATCATTTTCTTCGTGGTTGATGATGGCTTCTGCCAGCGGGATATCACCAAAGGTCTGCGAAAATGCCAGCAAAAATGCATTTTCGCGGGCTTCTCTACGGGGCAAAATATTTTCCATAATGTTCCTCTCGCAACACGAACCCCCTCTGCCTGAAGCGGCAGAGAGGATCGGTCTTTCCTGTTTGATTTTGTTTTATTCCTGCGCTGCTGCAGCATCTGCCAGACCGGCAATGACCAGATTGACCCGGCTCACCGTAACATTGGTCATGTTCTGCACAGCGGTCTTCACGTTTTCCTGCACCTTTTCTGCCACGGCAGGGATCCGTGCTCCAAAGCTTACCATCAGGTTCAGGGTGATGCTTGCGGTACCATCCCGCATTTCCACCGTGACCGGAGACTGGATGCTGGAAGCTTCCAGCAGATCCTTGAGCTTTTTATTCTGCTTGCCGCAGGAGACCTCAGCAACGCCGTCAATTTCCAACGCTGCACAGCGTGCGATCTTGCCAATAACCTCGGTGGAGATCTGAAGGCTGCCGCCCTGAAGATTCGTATTCTGAAAATCCATTGTGTTGTCCTCCATCCAAAAGCGGGCAGTTCGCCTGCTTTTTCCTGTTTAAAATGGTCCTGCCTGAAACGATCAATGCCATACGCAGGACAACATCATGCTTGATTGATAGAGTTATTATACCATCAAAGCGGGGGTGATTTCAATACTTGTTTGGGAAAACTCTGCCTTCTGCTGCTATGCTGGGACAAAATGGCAGGACTGTGTCTTATTTGACCTCCACCACTGTGATATTCTGTGCCGTCACACTGCTTTTGCTCAGCACCACATCGCGGATCTGCGCCACCTGTGTGGCAGTGAGCGGCTGGCCTGAGGTCATAACGGTCAGATCTGCCCGGCCGGACTGCAAAAAGCACAGGCAGTCGGCAAAGCCTTTGGCCCTGATAAGGGTCTCGATCTCATTTTCTGCATTCAGGTCTTCCAGATTCGCTGTCAGCTGGGAGGTGTATTCCTTCTTTTCTTCTGCGGAAAGAGAGGAAGCCTTCATCGTCTTTTTAATGGAATCTATCGCTTCATCGTGGGCTTTCTGTCGTTTGAGACGGGCCTGCTCAAAGAACTTTGCACCGCTGTCACTGGCAACACTTACCAGCTGTGCCTCGCCATAATTTTTATTTGCACTGGAAACCGCTTCCGCTTCGGTAGGCAGTTCATCCAGAATGGCATCGGCCTGCACCGGAACATCCTCCACCTGCGCCGCGACAGCAGCAGTGCTTTCCAGCTCCGCAGGCACATCGCTGCGGGCATACTGCCAGTTTAAGTACACGGCGATCACCAGCGCTGCGGCCAGTGTAACGGCAGTAGCTTTGCGGGTATTTCCAGAAAGTGCTCTCATAGATCGTTCCTCCTTATAAAAGTTTCCGGGACTCAGCCCTTGCGCTGCTCCACACAAATGTGATTGGACGGCAGATCCAGCAATGCGCTCACCAGCTCTGTGATCCGGGCCGCGATCCGGACATCACCGCCGCCCTCGCACAGCACTGCCACGCCGCAGACCTGCGGCACGCAGACTGTCTCAGTCAGGGCAGAACCATCCTCCAGCAAGACATGCGTCTGCTGCGACTGCATATCTCCGGACTGCGTGTCCAATGCATAGATCATTTCCTCCCCGGTCCCCAGTGTGACCATCACAGTGGTCTTGCCCGCACCGCTCATATGAGAGATCAGCCGTTCCAGCCGCTCCTCCAATTGTGCCTGATATTCGGTGCTGCTTTGTGCGCTTTTGGCTTTCTGGGTGCTGCCTGCCGTAGAAGGCTGCGGGAAAAGCTCCGACAGCAGGATCAACAGCATCGCCAGCAATCCTACTGCAGCCGCAAGCCTTGCCCTGCCCTGCTTTCCTTTGCATTTTTCGGCAAAGAGACGGATGGAAAAGCCCTCTGTTTCTTTCATCCGACTTCCTCCTGCATCTCCCGTACCGATGCTGTGCCGAGTGCTTCCTGCAGATATGCGGCGACCTGCTGCTTTTCTGCGTCGGTACATTCTGATAGGATGGTAAAAACTGCAGATCCAGCCTGTACGGTCTGCCCCTCCTGCGTCAGCGTGATGTCAAGTTCTATCGGTACCCCAAAGCGCTGCATACACTCTGTCCGCAGGGAGCTTTTCAGCCGCTCCTGCGCTTTCTGCAGGATCGATATTTCGGTACTCTGGATATGGACAGAGGACGGTACTACCTCCATGGCGCTTTTCAGTTCCGGCTTCGCACCCGGTGCCAGCCGGAAAAGGACTACTAGAATATATAGCCCGGCAACTGCTTTTATGCATCTGCCCGCCCAGCCTGTGCCTGTCAGCAAAGCAGTGACCTCTGCGCAGATACAGGCGATGCAAAATGCAGCTGCAGCGTTTTGGAATGCCTGCACTTCATCCGCCTCCTGTCATCATCAAAAGCCCGACGCCCACCGTCAGCAACTCAAAATACAATGCTGTAATGGCAGCCATGCATTTTACAGCTTCTGTCATACAGGCGAACAGCGCCTGACAGCGGCTGTTCTCTACAAGTCCGCACAAAAGGCTGCAGACTGTGAGGAACGCCAGATGGAGCATCAACTGCACATACAGCGGCAAAAACTCCGCACCGATCACCATGAGCGCCGCAAGGCCCAGACTGCTTTTCAGCAGCCCCATTCCGGTCAGAAAGACCTCTGCCGTATCGCTCAGGGCCTGTCCTATGACCGGCACACTGCCGGTGAACAGCTCTCCGAGCCGCAGCGCCGAACGATCCAACTGCACCGTTATTGCACGCTGCAACCCCAGTAAAACCGCAAAAAGGCGGCCGGCCCAGCGCAGCCCTTTTTGCAGCAGTGCACCTGTGGCGCGGCAGGTATCGGAAAGCCCTCTCTGGGTACTGATGCAGCACGCCATGCTGACCGCAAGATAGCTTTGCAGCAGCGGACTGACGACTGTAGCTGTGCACTGTGCAAGGAAACACAGCCCTGTCAGCAGCAGACCGCTTGCCGCTGCACCGGCATTTGCTTCTCCTCCTGCGGTGAGCACCCCACTGTAGACCGGAAGGAACCCCAGAAGATAGTCTTTCCATCCTGTCATCCGCTCGCACACCTGCTGCGCGAGAGTCATCAGGTCGCCCCATAAAAGAGTGCCGCACCCTACAGCCGCTGCCAGTTCCAAAAGCGCATTGTCTGCCGCTTCTCCGACCAGAAAAGAAAGCAGGATCAAAAGCAGCAGGAACAGCAGGACGTCTGCATAGCAATGCGCCATCTGCCGGATCATTTCCAGCGGAGAAGCCGGCAAAAGGGAAAGCAGCGCTCCGACCGGATCGTGGACAAATGAATCCGCATCCTGCGGCGCAGCATTCAGATAGGGCTGCCAGAGCTCCTGCCCGGGCAGATCCTGCAGCCCGGCCGCCTGCGCACCCGGGACCGCAGACAAAACTCCGCAGACGGCAAGCACAGCAGCGGACGCCTTTTGAAATAATTTCATGCAGCAAGCCCCCAGATCCGTTGACAGATCTCCTCCAGCAAGGGGAATGCCGCTGCCAGAACAAGGAGCCTCCCCGCCAAACCTGTACACCACGCCAGTGAATCTGCGCCTGCTTCTTCACACAGTGTCCGGGCGTAATCCGTGATCAGCAGGATCCCTGCACAGCGCAGCAGACAGGAAAAGGCAGTACCATCCACCCGGCGGCTGAGTGCCCATACTCCCCGCATCAGATCTTGCGCAGCCGCGCCAAGCCTCAGCAGTATAAATACTGCGGCACCGATCGAAAGCAAAAATGCATAAGACGGAGAATCCTTGCGCAGCAAAAGCTGTGCTGCCGCAAAAACGACTGCCGCCCCAAGGATGGAAACGGAGGTACTCATAGCGCAAACAGCGACTTGATGGTGACAAACAGGACGCTGATCTGCTTGACGAGAATGGACAGCACTACGACAAGGCCCGCAAGAGTGGTCATCATGGCCTGATCCTCCCGTCCGGAACGGATCAGCAGCTGATTCAGCACCGCCACAATGATGCCAATGGCTGCAATTTTAAAAACAAGATCGATCTCCAATTCTGCATCCTCCTGCGCTTACAAAAAAATCAGTGCCAGAACAGCTCCTGCCGCAAATCCCAGCCTGCAGGACAGGCCAGCACAGGCGGC
>ULXT01015313.1_pt1 | contig 14704 bp, 16 predicted proteins | sample 1961571 | NCBI WGS metagenome assembly ULXT01 (sample SAMEA4835846, study PRJEB28245) | human gut metagenome | biome: gut microbiome; material: fecal sample | place: Denmark | collected 2008
TTACAAATGACAAATACAAAAATCGGATTTTAACAAGGAGGCTTCGAGGAGAAAGTTACACATATAAATTATATTATATATAAATATATATATTTATAATATAATTTATGACTAAGAGATTTCTTTTCTCCTTTTTCGATTTTAGTAATTGTCATTTGTAACAATTGTAACGCTTTGTGCCTTTGAGATGCTCCGGCGGCATCCTCACCTATATGCGTTGCCCTTCGAATATACATGCGCAGCCCGATGCAGACAGCTGCGTGTGCCGCCGCAAACGGCCGCTCCCCCTCCCCGCACCGTAAAGCATAAGGAGGCAGACTTTTAAGCCTTCCGTACGTTAAAGTTCTTTTTTTCGTACAAGAACTTTTCGAAAAGCTTTGTGAAACCGTGAAAAGCCGTATCTTTGCACTCCGAAGTAAAACCGATTTTTAGAATGAAAAGAAATGCTTATATCGCCGCAGCTCTGTTGTTGGCAGGCCTTAGTGCCTGCAACAACGAGCCTGCATTTACCGTGAAAGGAGAAATCACAGATGCCGCGGACAAGATGCTGTATCTGGAACGTACAAGCCTGAGCGGAATCGTTCCGCTTGACTCAACCGAACTGGACGAGGACGGAAGCTTCAGCTTCTCGGCTGCCCGCCCCGATGCGCCCGATTTTTACCGCCTGCGCGTAGAGAATCAGGTCATCAACTTCTCTGTCGACTCTACCGAAACGGTTCAGGTAAACGCCGGGTTAAAGAACCTTGCCACCGGATATCAGATAGAAGGCTCGGAAAACAATACAAAGATTAAAGAGCTGGTGCTCCTTCAGGCAGAACTGCAAGAGAAGATAAACCGGCTCGCCCAATCGGGATTGCCCATCGGCATTGCCCAAGACAGCCTGCAACGCATGGTAGACGCCTATAAAGATACGGTAAAGCGCAATTACATCTTTGTGAGCCCGAACAAGCCCTACGCTTATTTCGCCCTGTTTCAGGAAGTGAACGGCTACCTGATATTCGACCCGCTGACCAACCGGGAAGACGTAAAATGCTTCGCGGCGGTAGCCACCAGCATGAACAACATGTATCCGCACGCCGACCGCTCGCGCAACTTATATAATATGGTGATAAAGGGGATGAAAAACACCCGCGCTCCGCAAGTGAAGCCTTTGGAAGTGCCTGCGGAGAAAATCGAAGAGACTTCCATCATCGACATACCTTTACGGGACGAAAACGGGACGCTGCATCACCTGACAGACCTGAAAGGCAAAGTGGTACTGATAGACTTCACGGTATACGGCGCCGCCGAATCGGGCGCACGGAACCTGCTCTTGCGCGAACTGTACAACAAATATAAAGGGCAAGGGCTGGAAGTGTACCAAATCTCGCTGGATTCCGACGAGCATTTCTGGCGGACATCTGCCGACAACCTGCCATGGATATGCGTACGCGACCCGCAAGGGCCTTATTCCACCTTCCTCCGCCTGTATGGCGTATCCCAGTTGCCTACAAGCTTCCTGGTGAACCGGGAGAACGAATTGAGCTTGCGCGTAGATGCCAACACCGATTTGGACGCTGCAATTAAGAATTTATTATAACATGTCGAAAAGCATGTAAAAGAATTACCAGCAAACACTTGACTGGTATTAGAAAAAGACGTACCTTTGTCAAAAATCAGTATAAGAAGGGTTCCGATACGTAACCATGGTATCGGAATTCTTTTTATTTTTATGTTAAGTAAATAATTAAGGAGGAAAAAATTATGGCGTATATGTCAGAAGAAGGTTACCAGAAACTGGTGGCTGAATTGAAACATCTGGAAGCGGTGGAACGCCCGAAGGTAGTAGCGGCCATCGCCGAAGCCCGTGATAAAGGCGACTTATCGGAAAACGCGGAATATGATGCGGCTAAAGAGGCACAGGCTATGCTGGAAATGAAAATCAACCAGCTGAAAGCGACTATCGGCGATGCGAAAATCATCGACACATCCAAGTTGAAAGCAGATACCGTTCAGATTCTAAGCCGTGTGGAGCTGAAGAATGTAAAGACCGGCATGAAGATGGCATACACCATCGTATCGGAAACGGAAGCCAACTTAAAGCAAGGAAAGATTTCGGTAAATACTCCGATTGCGCAAGGTTTGTTGGGCAAGAAGGTGGGTGATGTAGCTGAAATCACTATTCCGCAGGGAAAAATCAGCTTGGAAGTAACAGGAATTTCATTTTAACAAGTAAGGCAAGCTTGCGTAAGCGCGCAGGTTTGCCTTACTTTTATTATATATAAAGGTATGGCAACAATATTCAGTAAAATCATTGCGGGAGAAATCCCCAGCTATAAAGTGGCAGAAGACGACCGCTTTTATGCTTTCCTCGACATTAACCCGATGGTAAAGGGACATACATTGGTTGTCCCGAAACGGGAAGTAGATTACATCTTTGATTTGGAAGACGAAGAACTGGCGGCTATGCACGTATTTGCCAAACATGTGGCACAGGCCATCCAGAAAGCCTTCCCTTGCCGGAAGGTAGGCGAAGCGGTATTGGGCTTGGAAGTGCCTCATGCACACATCCATCTGATTCCGATGCAAAGCGAGAAAGACATGCTGTTCTCCAATCCGAAACTGCAACTGAGCGATGAAGAATTCAAGTCTATAGCCTCAGCTATACACAAAGCCTGGGAAGGCAATGCATGACGGAACCTCCCTCCTGACGATTTAATATATCAGCATAAAGCCATCCCGCAACGGGTGGCTTTAATTTTTTCCACATCCAAAGCGGTTCATACGTATGATAAGAAAATTAGGGATAAGCTGGATACTGGCTATGCTCGGATGCCTTGCCTTTGCCCAACAGACACTGTATAAGATAGAGGGTACGGTAATAGACCGTAACACACGCGAACCCTTAGAATTTGTCAATGTACTGGTGGTAGGCCTGAATATAGGCTCCTCCACCGATGCGGAAGGCCGCTTCCGCATCGAACAAGTCCCGCCGGGCATCTATGCGCTTCAAGCCTCGATGTTAGGATATAAAACCGTCACGACTTCCGAATACCGGGTAAACCACCGCTCTCCGCATATCCAAATAGAAATGGAGGAAGAAAAGACACAATTGTCCGAGGTCACGGTCACCGCATCCCCCTTCCAGCACATTACAGAAAGCCCGGTAAGCTTGCGGGTTATCGGCCTGCAGGAAATAGAGAAGGCTCCGGGAGCCAACCGGGACATCTCCCGTGTGGTACAGAATTATCCGGGCGTCGCCTTCTCGCCCGTCGGCTATCGGAATGACCTGATTGTGCGCGGCGGAGGTCCTTCGGAAAACCGGTTTTTCTTAGACGGGGTCGAGATTCCCAACATCAATCACTTCAGTACGCAAGGAGCGTCGGGCGGTCCCGTAGGTTTAATCGATGCCGACTTAATCCGGAACGTGAAATTCTATAGCGGCGCATTCCCAGCCAACCGGGGGAATGCACTGAGTTCGGTACTCGACTTCAGCTTGCGGGACGGAGATATGGAGCACCGTTCCGTAAAAGCCACATTGGGAGCATCCGAAGTCTCGTTAAGCTCTAACGGGCATATCGGCGAAAAGACTTCGTATGTAGTTTCCGTACGGCAATCCTACCTGCAAATGCTATTCAAGGTTTTAGGCTTGCCTTTCCTGCCCAAATATACGGATGCTTCATTCAAGGTCAAAACCCGTTTCGATAGCCATAACGAACTGACATTGTTGGGCTTGGGAGGCATTGACCGGATGAAATTGAATTTAGGCATAGACGGAGAAGACGCCGAATACATTTTAAGCTATCTCCCGAAAATAGAACAGGAAACATTTACATTAGGCGGAGTGTACCGCCATTACGCCGGACCGCATGTCCAGTCGGTCACACTAAGCCATAGCTATCTGAATAACCGCAACCTGAAATACCGAGACAATGATGAGAGCAGCGAAGAAAACCTGACATTGCGCCTGCGCTCCGTAGAACAGGAGACCAAGCTCCGCATGGAGAACACTTCACGCTGGGACGTATGGAAACTGAATGCAGGGATAGAGCTGAACTATTCACATTACACCAATAGCACTTACCAGCAAGTCTATACCCAAGAGGCACATACATCCGATTATCATACCGACTTAAATCTGTTCAGGTGGGGGCTGTACGCCTCAATGGACTATACCGCTCCAGACGAACGGTTTACCGCCTCGTTAGGCGTACGTGCCGATGCCAGCAATTACAACGATAAGATGAAAGAACTCTGGCGCCAGCTCTCGCCACGCTTATCCGTATCCTGGAAATTAGCGGACGGATTATATCTGAGCGGGCACACCGGCTTGTATTACCAACTCCCGCCATACACGGCATTAGGTTTTAAAGAGGAAAACAACCGTTATGTAAACCGCCACCTGGACTATACATCGGTATCGCAAACCAGCGCCGGGCTCACTTGGACTCCCAACGAAACCATGGAATTATCGGCAGAAGGCTTCTACAAATACTATAAGAACATGCCTCTATCAGTGGCAGACGGCATCCCCTTGTCATGCAAAGGAAACGATTACGGCGTTATCGGAAATGAAGCACTGGTTTCAGATGCCGAAGGAAAGGCGTATGGGGTAGAACTTATGTTCAAATGGCTGATTGTCCAGCGCTTGAACCTCTCTTCTTCGCTTACGGTTTTCAAAAGCGAATTCCGCGACCGGCGGGAAAAAAACGATTACATATCTTCGGCATGGGACAACCGCTTTATCCTGAACGTAAGCGGCACATACAATTTTCCCAAACAATGGAGCGTAGGAATGAAAGCAAGCTGCATTGGCGGTTCTCCCTACACACCCTACGACGCAGAAAAGTCTTCGCTGGTCTCTGCATGGAATGCACAAGGGAAAGCCTATTACAATTACGATTTATACAATACGGAACGCCTCTCTGCCTTCGGCCAACTGGACATACGGGTAGACAAGACGTTTTATTGGAAGAAGTGCATGTTTGGTATCTATCTTGATATTCAAAATATTACGGCAAGCAAGTTGCGCCAGCCCGATGTCCTGATGAGTACAGGTCAAATAGAAAATCCCTCAGCACCGCTTGCCGAGCAACGTTATGTAATGAAATCCATCAAGCAAGAAAGCGGAACGCTACTTCCTACCCTCGGAATCACATTCGAATACTAACGCCCTTTCATTCACCACGGATTACACAGATTGAAAAATAAGACTGGAATTATTTAAAAGCTGTTTTGAATTTATCGTGCAATGATTTGGGATGAGTTTTTGAGGCATTTTCGCTTCTGTGATGAGGAAGATAGCGGGCTATCTGACGAAGAACAGGAGCGGAAAGGACCAAAAAATCGCCCAAAGCACACACGAAAACGGATGCATCAAGCCAAGAAAAACTTTTTGGAGAAATTCAAAACAGCTTCTTATTAAATCTGTGTAATCTGTGGTGAAACCAGTTATGAATATTTTTCACCGAATTTCATTTCCACGTCATTGATAAATTTACGCATCGCATCCTGATTGTCTTTCTTACAGATAAGCAACGCATTGTCATGCGCCGCAATCAAATAACCGTCCAAATCCTGAATTACCGCCAACTGGCCTTCAGGAAGAGAAACGATATTGTTCCTGCTATTATATAATAAGGTGTTGCTATGGATAATGACATTCTGGTTCACATCCTTAGGCGAAGCATCGTACAAGGACTCCCATGTCCCTAAATCCGCCCAGCCGAAATCACACAACTGCACGTATACATTATCTGCCTTTTCCATAATGCTATAATCAATCGAAATATTAGAGCAAGAAGCGAAATCCGGATTGTCACACTCAATACGCGGACACATGTCCGGCATGATTTCATGGAAAGCCCGCAAAATGGTATTTACATTCCATACGAAAATGCCTGAGTTCCAATAAAACTCATCGCTTTGAATAAATATTTCAGCAAACTCTCTGGCAGGTTTCTCGATAAACGTCTTGACCTTATAGAAATCCCCTTCTTTCTCTTCATCTATCTGAATATAACCGTATCCCGTATCCGGACGGTTGGGCTTGATGCCTAACGTAACCAGCTTATCATTCTTTGAGGCAAAATCCAATCCCTTCAATATCGCTTCCTTAAATTCATCCTGCTTTAGTATCAAGTGGTCGGAAGGAGCTATGACTATCGTTGCATTCGGATTGATTTTCTGAACGACGTACGATGCGTAAGCAATAGACGGAGCCGTATTCCTCCTTTCAGTCTCTACAAGAACATGCCCTTCCGGAAGTTCAGGAAGCGATTCGCGCACCAACGGTTCATAATCTTTATACGTCGTAACATAAATATTCGTGACAGGGATGATTTGCTTATACCGGTCAAATGTCTGCTGCAAAAGTGTCTGACCCGTACCAAAGAAATCCAGGAACTGCTTGGGCAGGTTTTTCCGGCTACTCGGCCAAAACCTGCGTCCCATCCCTCCAGCCATAATAATACAATAAAAGTTGTTATTCATGATAAATCAGAGTAGCTTTAAAAGTTTACGCTAAGATAACTTTTTATTTTGAAAAAACAGGCAGAGATTATTCTAAATAGTGTTAGATGAAAATATTTTCACTTTTTTATTCACTTCTCTTGCTATTTAAAAAGATTTGCCTACCTTTGCATCACAATTCAACGGAACGCCCAGATGGCGGAATCGGTAGACGCGCTGGTCTCAAACACCAGTGGAGTAAAATCCATCCCGGTTCGACCCCGGGTCTGGGTACGAGGTAAAAGCTAAGTCATTGATAGTTCAATGCTTAGCTTTTTCTTTTTTCCCAAATTGTTCCCAATCATCCTTATGTATCCCATCAAAGATGGGCGTTTACTTCATGCTATCTATTACCTTTAGTATAGAATCGGGCTTTTCTACCATTCGCAATACAGAATCCGAATCAAATCCCATATATTCTATATAGGTTCGTATTAACTCATAATGCTCTTTGGCATATTTTGTATCTATGGCACGTGTAGCGTTGAAGCAGATAGGTTCATGATGTGCTATTCGGTTACGAAATTCACGGATGGCAGTCAGTTGTTTATAGATGTCTGTTTGATTTAAACCATGCGCTTTGTTGGGGAATATTTGAAGAAGCGTTTTTCCTCCTATGCGGTAATTGCGTCTTGTAAACAGATAAGTCCAGAAACCAAATGTAAAGGAAGCTACCATCTTATCGTTGTTGTACGCTCCCATATTGGTATAAGTGCGCTGTATGCGCACTATTTCAGAAGCTTCCTGTTCAAGTAATCCATTAGGTCTTGCTTGATTGATTATCCAATTATCATCATTGAAATATTGTTTGTAGTGGGCGTTTATGGCATTGCGTAGCATTATCTCAAACATACCGATAACCCCGTAAAAACGTTGGCTCAACTTGATGTTATATTGGTATAGACGCAAGGTCTTGGCTTTTTCACAGCCACTTGCTTGCGCGTATTTATTCAATCTTGCAGGGGATAGTACCTGCAAACATTCGTCATATTTCATTTGAAATAAGTTTAAAAACGGAACTTCTCTTGCAAATATAGAAATTAATGCCTATATTTGCAAGCGTAAGACCCTGTTGTCCCTGCTGAACAAGCAAACTTCAGGGTTATTGTTTTTTATGCACTTATGGCAACGGAAGAACAGTTCCGTTGCTTATAAAAACTAAATCCAATTTGCTATTTTTCCCCACCACAAGATATTCATAAAGGAAAAGATTTAGTTTTACGTTCTGATACTATATAAAAACAATTCATAGTTTCCTGATTAAGAACAGCTGTTTTATATTGTAATATAGCACGTCGTACGCTGATTCGGGATGAGTTTTTGAGGCATTTCTGCTTGTGTGATGAGAAGATAGCGGGCTATCTGACGAAGAACAAACGCGAACGTCCATACAGGCTGAGACGAACGGTCCTACCGGGCACCTCAAGCGATTACGTTGCACGACACGTACGCCCGTGTTTGGGAGTGTCGCAAGTCATTGTGCTATAAACGCCCTCGAAAATATTCAAACACTTACGCTAATAACGAATACACGGCTGCTGATATACGTGCCGCAACTTGGGAAGCCTGTGACTCATTGCCCTTAAAATCTTTGATAAATACAGCCAGCGCATAATTTACACCGTTGGGCAGACAAATGTAGGCAACATCATTATGGGCTGCAAGGACTCCGTTTTCGGTATAACCGGAACCGGTCTTGTGGGCAATGGATACCCCTTCCTTTCCAAAGAGCGGGGCTGCGATACGGTCTTTTCCGGTAGTACATTCACCCAAAGATTTCATGATGAAGTCTTGCTTCTCACGGCTTACAAGAGCATCCGTAAACAGCCTGTGAATCAGCATTGCCGCTCCAAGCGGAGATGTACAGTTGGAATAGGCTTTCGCATGGTCTGCCGCCATCTCCGATTCTGTATAAGCTATCCGAAAACTCGAACGGGGAATGAGCGTAGCGATAAAACTATCTGTTTCGGCAACACTTACCAAGCGCTCAAACAGGAGATTGCTCGCGTTATTGTCACTTTGAATGAGCGTATAACGCAACAAATCCCTGACCGGCAAAGTAATCAATGGCTCCCGATGCTCCTTTAGCATGGGACTCCATGTCTTAGGGTCAAGGTCTTCCCGCCGGACAGTCAATGAAGTATCAAGAGACAATCCGTCTTGGTCAAACCGGTTGCAAATAGCCAATGCCTGATGAAGCTTGAACACACTCATCATCGGATAAATGCTTTTGTTATTGACGGTAACGGTATCGGAGTTGTTGACAATAAGAGCCACCCCGACCTCACCCGGGCAGGCTGATACGATTCGGGAGATGCTGTCGGTCAGGACATCAGCCAATGACATGCCAGCACGACCGCCTTTCACTGGTTTGGAGAAGAATAAAGTCAAACCCGCAACGCAGGCCAAAGCCAAGCACAAAAGAACGATATGTTTTTTCCTGATTGTTGCCATCTTCTACTACAATTAATTAACCGCTTGCAAAGATACATGATTTTATCAAGAAAAAGCCGAGAACTTTGTTTCGTTTATTCAGGCTTATTTTGAGAACAAAGTATTTTCACTTGATGCGTCTTTATTTCAGATTCGGCAGATACTATCCGCCGAATCTGAATCTGCAAGGCAACATATTACCCCGCAAGCCATTCAATTAACAGCCGATAATTCACCGGCTGAAAACCAATGTCACTTTCACCGAATCAATGTGAGGATTAAACCTTAATCCCCATTTCAACGTTTTATCCGACTCTCTGCCTGAAAAGAGTTCTTGCAATTCTTGAACTAAGAGCTCATGTGCAGGATTCACTTCTATAAAGAACAGATTGAGAGGTAAATCATCGGCAACCGATTCGGTTTGCCGATTAAGTTCCTCCTTGATTTGCCTCATCCTGTCGAGTGACACATCATGCGTTTCTGCAGTACGCACTACCACACCTGCCGCATCCGTTAAAAATTCCACATCCTTCTCCAATAATTTAACAATAGTTCCTTCACTCATTGTCAGATAACTTAATAGCTGGTTTAATTCATTTGGATTCATAAGCGCGTCATTTTTTGGTTATTAAATCAATTGCTATACTAAATGCGTTCTTTTCTTCCCATGGTAAATTTTCTTCCGCCTCGATGTCAGGGGCAATTCCTTGTCCTTCACTCCACGTTACACCATCCGGCAACAGAAAAGGCGGTTCTGTAGCTAACTTGAATTCTATACCGTGTGAGGTCTTGAAATTGAAAGCTGTGCTTCCACAGTCTCCAGCGGTACGGTGACCTATTACTATGACATTAGGCTGTTCTTTCAAGATTGCCACCAAACTTTCGGCTCCCGATGAAGTCAGCCCATCTGTCAGAACCAATAATTTCCCTTTATAACATTGAGCCGTGTCACTCTTTACGGTAGCATTCCCAATGGTAATGGGCTTGGAAATCAGATAAGGCGCAATGTCCATTACATTGCCCTTTATTCCACCTAAGTTCCCCTGCAGATTAAGTATCAGATAGGGACATTTGAATTCCCCTTTCATTTGCCGGCAAAAATCTTCCACACTGCCGGGATCGAAATCCCGGATGCGGATATATCCGATATTGTCATACTTCTTTAATGTTTTCGCCAACAAGGATGAAATTTTAGGAGCTATTGAAGAAAGTAAATAGATGCGTGAACTGTCTGTTGCATTTGCCTGCTTCTTCAATGCCGCAATCATTTCTTCTTCTTTAAAGAGGGGTAGTAATACATCGAAAACAGAATCGCTACGTTGCACCGTAACCCGTTTACAAGTATCAGTGTATGAAGCGAATATATTTATCGCAGCAGTTTTCTTCCTTGCCACATCTGTAGACGCAGGAGTAATTCTCATTTCTTTCTTGATATAATCAGCCGTAGGCATACCATCGATTGCGATTATCAGGTCTTTACGTTGCAAATCAACGCTTTTGTTCAAGCATCTTGATATCCAAACTGAATCATTTCTGCTGACTGCATATACACCGCTTTGGTATCTCGAAAAGAAAGGATACGTATGCATATTTTTTAAAGCGCTGAAATACTGTAATAGGAGCAAACCGTATTGCTCCGCATCCTTGACCTTACTCACTTCTTCCTTATACGCTTCATTAAGTTTTGCCAAATCAATATGCTTGTGATGGGCTAACGATGCGTAATTCTCCTGCACTATGCCCATTATTTCTTCAAAATCCTCTCTACATTCTTCAGGAGACAAAGTCAACTCATTCAGATAGTATGATTTTGTAGGGCGAACAATCTTATTATATAAGTCACAGTAGTGAAATATTTTATATGAGCCTCGAATACACAAAGCTATCACCAGCAAAGATAGCGCAATTCCCGTATAATAAAGTTTGCGCCGCTTGTTCCCTCTCTTACAGCGATAGATGCACCATGCGCTTACGAATAGCGCCAGAAGAATCAGTGCTAAGTTGATCATATTTCCGGTGTTGAGAAATGCGTTCATACATTTTATATTTGAGAAGATATAATAGCACTCTTACGAGGAAGCTAACTAATGGTTGTTTCTGACAAAATAATCTTCATCAGAAACAACCATGCTAAGTAGTTTAACCAAGACTATTCATCATGTCACCAATAGCTTCTTGCCGTTCTTCTTCAGTGTCATAACTTCCAAACATCATCTCAATAATTACCTGTTCTTCATCACTGTAGTTCAAATACTCATTTTTTCTCATAACTTTAACGTGTTTTAGGGTTAATAATTAAGCACATTCTTTCTCTGTATCTTCTTTACACCAGCCTTGTCGTATGAAAGCCAGCATATCATCTCCTTTAAGTTGGTGTGTACCGCTTTCCTTTCTTACATAGAGATTGCATCCATTCATCAACACGATATCGCCCTTATAATCAACCTCTATTTTAGCAATAAGGTGACCGCCCATCTCAAACCATTCAATCTGTGTTTGAAGCATTAGATTGGTTGTTGTAAGTTGGCGATATAAATTTAGAAACATAGCTGTAAACTTTTCACGGTTAAATTGTTCGCTAAATTCTACAAACTCATTTTCTACACCGCATATTTCTTGGTTATCTTTTACTCCTATGATTACTATACCCTTATGCATTTCGCTATTTGCGAATCCAGTAAGTGTTTTGATGATTTCACGCAATTGATAAGTTTTGTCATTCGCATTCAAAGGATTAGCCGGATGAATAAAACTGGATTTGTATTCAATCATGCCATTCTCTTCCGGAAAAACACGCTTACGTAAAAGTTTGCGTAAAAACGCACAAGATTCACTTATATTCCCTTTGGCTAATACTCCCAACACTTCACTACATACGTTTTTATCATACTTATCCATATTTTCACAGAATTCTGTCCTCAATGCATCAAATTCCTCTTGGGTATTCATATTTATTGATTGCACATTATCTCCTCTCAACAAATTCAAACTGCTCAATAGCGTTTTACGTTCTCTCGCAAATCGCTTTGGATTTGGAGTATACCAATCATGTGCTGGATAGTAGTAGCACTTTCCATTTGAATTAGGCTTTGCTACCAAATGCACCTCTGTCCCTATTTTAATGTATCCATTTTCATCCAACATTTCTGGCCGATAATCGCAGTAGTTCATTACTACTACTGGAACCGTAAAAACATTCTCCGGAACCTGCTTGCTTTGAAATTGATACCACAGTTTGTTACATCCTGTAACAATTGCTGTTAATTCTATTTTATCTGTCATGGTATAAAAATTAAAGTTCAAACTGAATAAGCTGGGTCAACTACCCATTGGAGCAACCAATAGAATTACTTTGGGCAGTTGACCAATGCTTCTTACTTTATCCCCACGTTCTTATTCATTCGGGATTTAATGCACTTACCTGCCACATACGTAGCTGCAAGTATTGCCAACTCTCTTGTGGTCGTGCTGATTACCACAGGACCACCCATAATAACTAATGGTAACATAAACTTTAAGTTTAAAATATTAGACTAGTATGAAAGTAATTCTTATTTATGCCTCTTTCTCTTGCAAAGTTTATAAATTCCAAATCCAGCTCCCGCTGCGACAATTCCTGCCCCTACAATTGGAATAGTGCCTAATACAAAAGTACCAGCTGCCATTCCTCCACCTCCGGCAGCTAAAGCACCGCCACCCAACCATGCAGTAGCGGCATTAGTAGCAGCGGCTCCTGATAATGTTGAAATAGCAGTTCCAGTTGACGCTGTCCCAAATGTTGTTGCGATACCCATTGCAGCCGTTTGGCCACCTACGCTAATTGCAGTTCCTGTGCCAATTGTGGCTGCGGAACCAATGATTTCTTTCTTTTTCATACCATTTAATTATTCATCATCATTATCTACTCCCATAAGTTGCCGATAAAACTTTTCCCAGTTTTCGCGCAACTTTAGAAACAATTCCGGATTCTTTTCCTGAAGTTCTGTTTGTTCTTCTTCTGACAGATCTTCCAGATCTGAAAATTCATCTAAATCGTCTATGTTCATATTTTTAAAATTTAAAAGTTAATATCATTGTATCAAAGCGATTAACATTGACAATGCAAAAATAAAATGGCATCATATCACAATCAATAGCACATCTTTATCACAACAGGAAAAAGCCAATAAAAGTGGAATATTACGTGGAATTTCTCAAAAAAAGTTATATCTTTATGCTATAAATACGCATATAGAAAATGGGAAACGAAGAAAAAGAATACAAAGGATACTTTCATCCATGGAAAGGTATGCATTCTGAAGACGGTATCATCGGAACCACCATACTTATAATTGGAGTACAACATTGGTGTGATCCAGAATTTTGGAATTGTAAGGAAGACAAAGCCCCTCATAAATGCTTAGAAAAACAAGATGAATATACAAACCCTCATGAATGTTTAAAAAAACGAGATCAAACTTGTACTGTATGGAATAAAACGAAAAATAAAGAAATGAAATTATGCCCATTGAAGGCGGTATGCCAAGAGAAAAAAGACAATGGAGGACTTAAACTTCCAGATGAAAGATGCTTAGTAGGGGATTTTCGCTACCTTCATTGTGAAACTAAAATTTCTACTTATGATCATATAAAAGGCAATATAAAGCGTGCGCAAGTTTTTGAATGTCTTTCTGATGCTTTAAATACTTTATTTAAAAAAGAACTGAAAGGACTGAAGGAGGAAGAAAAATTTGAGCGGATTGTGTTTGCCAATTACATTCAGCATTATACCAAATTTTATCGGTGTGGGAGATTGGATGACAATGAATTGGGGGTGAATCCTGCCAACGATAAGAAGGGATTTGAACGTAACTTCAGACTATTTGGAGAAAAAGGACCGGACGTCATCATTGTGCTTCAAAATGAGAAAATCTTGAAGGAAGTGGAATCTATCCTTAAAGAGAGATACAAAAAAAAGCACTACATACATCTTCAAGAAAAAGACAGACCGGAATATTATTATGTGTTGGCTCAAATTAGTTCGAAGTTTTATAAACAGTATAGGGATGGAATAGAAAATTTTATAGAAAATTATGTTGACGAAGAGCTGACTAAGGAACATGAAAAAAAGAAAATAACTCGTATGATTGAAGCTTTGGTTTCATTTCTTTTGAAAAAAGATGATTATAAATTAAAGTCCCGGAGAAGTTTAGAGCAAATGATTGTTGATAAATGTTCGTCTAGAAATTTAATGATTGTTGATAAACGTTCGTCTAGAAATTTGAAGTATAAAGATTTGTACTATAAAGATGGAAAGTTTAATGACCAACCTTTTAGAGATTTAAGAAAAAATAATACTAACATATCCGAAGAGGAAAAACGCGTAAAAGATAAATATGATGCAGATATGGGAAATAAGAAATGATATTATCTGCCTCTCCAACACGATTAGTAATCGTACAAGCTACGATTACTAATCGTACAAGCTACGAAGTTATGTTGCTCAGACGGACAAGGCATGTATTATTTCCCGAGAACATACGTATCCTGACAAAACAAAACCGGCATATAGCTGATTCACATCAGGTATATGCCGGTTCATACGGTTAAGAGGGTCTTCCGATTGCCTCCCTGTACGTTTGCAGCAAGTAATGAAATTACTTACGCAGACCGAGTTCCTTCACAATGGCACGGTATCTTTCGATGTCGCGGTTCTTTAAGTAAAGCAACAAAGAACGGCGCTTTCCTACCAATGTAGTCAGAGCTCTTTCAGTGCTATAATCTTTTCTGTTGAGCTTCATGT
>ULXT01004886.1_pt1 | contig 14681 bp, 15 predicted proteins | sample 1961571 | NCBI WGS metagenome assembly ULXT01 (sample SAMEA4835846, study PRJEB28245) | human gut metagenome | biome: gut microbiome; material: fecal sample | place: Denmark | collected 2008
AGAGCGCTTTACACCAGATGATGTGAGGCGCTTTTCTTTGATTAAAACACCGGGCGACCGGCGGCAGACATATCGTTATACCGTTTCCACAGAATAACTGACAAATAAGGCTTTAACGTTTGGCAGACAATTGCCTGCACGTGGCGTTACCGCGTATGTCCTGACAGGATTAAGTCAGTTCCATTATCCACAAAGAAGCCCGGCCTAAAAGAATAGCCGGGCTTCTTTGTGGATAATGGAACTGACTCCCCTCACGTCATTCAACCTGCAACACCAAACCTTTCAGGTATTCGCCCTCCGGATGATAAATGTTGATGGGATGATCTGCCGGTTGATGGAGTTGATGAAGAATCCGCACATGACGGCCGCTTTGCGCAGCAGCCGTGAAGACGGCCAGACGAAACTGCTCTTTGCTGACAGCCTGCGAACAACTGAACGTAAAAAGAATGCCGCCCGGCTGTATCTTCTCAAAAGCCTTTGCGTTTAAGCGGGTGTAGCCTTTGAGCGCATTGCGTAGAGCATCCTTGTGTTTGGCAAACGCCGGTGGGTCGAGCACAATAAGGTCGTAATCACTTCCCATGTGGTCAAGGAACTTGAATGCGTCCTCTGCATACGCCTCATGGCGATAATCAACTGGAAAATTCAACGCCACATTATCACGTGCCAGATCGATTGCCTTACTGCTGCTGTCGACCGAGTGGACCGACTTAGCACCTCCCCGCATAGCGTAGACCGAAAATCCTCCGGTGTAGCAGAACATATTCAACACGTGACGTCCACGTGAATAGTGCTCCAAAAGTCTGCGGTTCTCCCGTTGGTCGATGAAAAAACCGGTTTTCTGCCCACGCAACCAATCGATATGAAAACGCAGGCCGTACTCGGTGGCTACGTTGTCCGGTTTCCCGCCGCGTATAAATCCGTCCTGCTGTCCCAAGCCGGCCTTGAACGGAAGGGTCGTCTCTGACTTACAATACACATTCTTTATAAGAGCCCCCATGACGTCAAGCACGGCATCCGCTAGTGCCTCCCTCGCGAAATGCATACCCACTGAATGGGCCTGCATGACAGCCGTTTCGCCATACACATCGACAACCAGCCCGGGAAGCCGGTCGCCCTCACCGTGGGCAAGCCTGAAAACATCGTTATCTCCTCTTCCTACCAACCCGAGCGCCCTGCGAAGGCGGAAAGCCTCGGACAGACGCCGTCGCCAAAATGCGGCATCGATAACCTCATCGTCGAACGATAAGACACGAACAGCTATCGAACCAATCTGGTAATGCCCCACGGCCAGGAAGGCCCCGGACTCGTCGACGACCCTTACGATTTCGCCTTCCTCGACGTCAGGATCAATATGTGCGATGGCACCTGAAAATATCCACGGATGAAAACGCTTCAAGCTTTCGGCTTTACCGCGCCTCAGGGTTACGGTCTTATAATTCATAACATCAATTTTCTACGGGGAGAATACGATATTCGCCTGAGACTTTGAGTCTTTCGAGTTCTTCGTACAACATGAGACAGGCCCATGCGTCGATGGCCGCATACTGCTTTTGCCGGTCGGTCAAGACGTCAGCCTCCCAATTTGACAACTGCTGCGTTTTGCTGATACGCTTTCCGAACAAGTTGGCATAGAGCTTCTGCAGACTCATGTCCTTTATGCCAAAAGTCTTGACGTACTGTTGCAAATCGATAAAATTGGAGAGCGTGACCTGTGTGCGTTCATGCAGCATCATGAAGTCGTCTTTCAAAGACAGCCCGACCTTCCGGATTCGGCTGTCAGAAAGGAAATCACACACTACGGGGGGCATCCCGATCATGTTTAACCGGAAAAGGAAACACAGGTCGTGCACCGAAATCTGCATCAAGGCCACCTTATGGTTGTGCCCCTTTTTGAACGAAGGCCGCGTTTCCGTGTCAAAGCCGACAAGCGTCTGCATACGCAGGAATGCCACAGCCTTTTCCGCTTCTGCGACAGTCTGCACCACGACAATCCGCCCCGGAAAACTGACCGTCGGCATTTGCTGCATTTCCGCTTTATCTATTTTCTCACGAAGCCACCTGATTGTTTCCATCACGCTGTCTCCATGTGATTACCAAATTTCACATCATGCAGGGCGCGCAAGGCGTTCAGCAGACTCTGTCCCCATGCCATCTCGAACTGTCCGATGGTTTCAGCCAGCGCCACTTGCATTGCTTCCTCGTAGCCTTGGCGGTACACCTCGACGAAATTGCGCAGCGACTGGTAGATGTCTGCCAAATCTTCACTGACCTCACGGCGTATCGGGGTGTCAGAATACTTAAAATCATCGATGAATACATCCAAGTAATCGTTGTATTCCCCCATGACACCGGCCACGGCCCGACGCACGTAATCATAATCGTCTTCCGTCACGGGATGTTCGACAAAACCCTCACACGGTTCCGGCTCATCTACCACAGACGCCTTCAAATATAATGCGGAAAGAAGTTTCCGCATTACGTCGACAAACTCGCCGCGTTCGGTGTGTTGACTTTGTTCCAGATACTTACAGTATTCCGCAGCCACTGTCACAAAATCAATTACAGGCCGCGAATAAATTGGGGCAGCACTATTCTCCATATCACAAAAAAGCTGTGCAAAATTACAAAAAAAAGTACAACGCCCGGAGTTATTAGCATAATTCGAGTAATTTTGCAATACAAAACACCTCTTATGCCCCAAAAGAAAGTCAAAGACAAAAAAAGCGGAATGAAAAACCTGGTCGAAGTAGGCGGCCTCAAAGAAATCCTACAAGGCGAGACGCTGCGGTTCATATGCGGCCTCTTGCTTCTCATCATCGCGTTATTCATGCTTTTGGCATTCAGCTCGAACTTTGTGACCGGTATCGTCGACCAAAGTGGCGTTGAAGCAGGAAGACTGGATACTCCCGCCAACTACGGCGGCCGTCTGGGGGCCTACATCTCTTACTACTTCATGCACGAGTGCTTTGGCATAGCGTCTTACTTCATCCCTGTGTTTTTCCTGCTTTGCAGTATGAAGCTCATGAGTGCCTACAAAGTGCGCTTGTGGAAATGGTTTCTTAACTGCACGTTCCTGATGATCTGGTTCTCCGTAACGCTGGCGTTTTTCATCCCCGACGGATGGGTGAGCGCCTTGGCTTTCTTGCCTGGCGGCGGGCATGGCGACTACATTTGCCGCACGTTGAGCGAACAAATCGGGAAAATCGGCCTGTTCATCCTGCTTTTCGCGCTGGCCCTGTGCTATCTGGTTTATGTCAGCCGTGAAACCATGCTTTTCATCCGTCGCCTTTTGAACCCGAAAGATTATCTGAAAAAAAACAACAGGACACAAGCGGCCGACACGACGCCTGCACCAACGGTCCTCTCCCAGAAAATGGAAGCCAATGAGCATTCAGAAACGGCCTCGTATGAAGACCCGGCTACGGTCAGCCTCGACCTGAGCAACCAGACCGACGACGACAAGCAGCCGTCGCTCATTCTCGACACGACAATCACGCCGACTGAAAATTCCAAGTCGCCGACAAGAAAAACAGACGAAGCGACAGATTCAGAAGCCATACTGACCGTCTCCTCAGGTGAAAAAGAAGAAAAGGCCACAACGAAAACAGTGGCCGAAGTTACGGCGATGGCCCCCTACGACCCCAAGAAAGATCTGGAAAACTACCACTACCCCACGCTCGACCTGCTCAAAAAATACGCGGACAATGCCCCATCGATCGACATGGCCGAACAAAATGCCAACAAAGACCGCATCATCACCGTCCTGCGCGACTTTGGCGTTGAAATTTCAAGCATCAAGGCCACCATCGGCCCTACCGTGACGCTCTACGAAATCACCCCGGCGCAGGGCGTGCGCATCAACAAAATCCGCAACCTCGAGGACGACATCGCCCTCAACCTGAGCGCGCTCGGCATACGCATCATCGCCCCCATTCCCGGTAAAGGCACCATCGGTATCGAGGTGCCCAACAAGAACCCGCACATCGTCTCGATGGAAAGCATACTGAACAGCAAAAAGTTCCAGGAGACAACCTACGAACTGCCCATCGCGTTAGGGAAAACCATCACCAACGAGGTGTTCATGGTCGATCTCGCCAAGATGCCCCACCTGCTCGTGGCCGGCGCCACGGGACAGGGAAAATCCGTCGGACTGAATGCCATCATCACTTCCCTGCTTTACAAGAAACATCCCGCTGAGCTCAAATTCGTCATGGTCGACCCTAAAAAGGTCGAGTTCAGCGTCTACTCGCCCATCGAGAACCATTTTCTGGCCAAAATCCCCGGCGAGGACGACCCCATCATCACCGATGTGACCAAGGTCGTGCAGACGCTCAAAAGCCTCTGCCAGCTCATGGACCACCGCTACGACCTCTTGAAGAAAGCCAAGGTGAGGAACATCAAGGAGTATAACGCCAAGTTCAAGGCCCGTCTGCTCAATCCCGAAAACGGCCACGGGTTCATGCCCTACATTGTCGTCATCATCGACGAGTTCGGCGACCTCATCATGACGGCCGGAAAAGAAGTGGAACTCCCCATTGCCCGCATCGCCCAGCTGGCCCGCGCCGTCGGCATGCACATGGTCATCGCCACGCAACGCCCCACGACAAACATCATCACGGGCTCCATCAAGGCCAACTTCCCGGCACGCATGGCCTTCAAGGTAATGTCGCAAATCGACAGCCGCACCATCCTCGACCGTACGGGAGCCAACCAGCTCGTCGGCAAGGGCGACATGCTTTTCCTCTGCGGGAACGATCCCGTCCGTGTGCAGTGCGCCTTTGTCGACACCCCGGAAGTGGAGCGCATCAACAATTACATTGCAGCCCAGCAGGGCTACCTTTCAGCCTACGCCCTGCCTGAAGTCGCCGCAGAAGGCGACGCGGATTCGGGAAGCCCGTCCACCCCGTTCGACACGAACCACCTCGACCCGCTCTTTGAAGAAGCGGCACGCCTCATCGTCATCCACCAACAAGGTTCGACCTCGCTCATCCAGCGCAAGTTCGCCATTGGCTACAACCGCGCCGGCCGACTGATGGACCAGCTCGAAAAAGCCGGAATAGTAGGGCCCATACAAGGCAGCAAGCCCCGTGACGTGCTCTGCATGGACGAAACCGATCTGGAAAACAAACTGTCAACAATTCTACACAAATGAAAAAGATACTGTCCTTCCTACTCACCGCCCTTCTCCTCACTCCGGCTCTCCATGCCCAGACAGCCCAGCAAGTGTTAGACCGTACTGCGGACAGACTCAAAACCAGTAGCGGCACGCAAGCCACTTTCAAAGTCAGCAGTTTCGCCCACGGCGATGAAACAGGAAGCGGAAGCGGAACCATATATGTCAAAGGCGAGAAATTCCATATCGATTCCCCGCAGATGAAGACATGGTTTGACGGCGAAACGCAATGGTCTTACCTCGACGGAAGCAACGAAGTCAACGTCAGCCATCCCACTCAGGAAGAAATCCAACGCATGAATCCATACACTTTTGTGGACCTCTACAAACAAGGTTACAGCTACAAAATGACGAGCACGACCCTTCGCGGAAAATCATGCTTCGAAATAACTCTTACAGCCACCAACCACAGACTCGGCATCAAACAAGTCATCCTCGATATCGACAAAAGCACATCTCTCCCCCTCTGCGTTCGGATGAACCAGGGAAAAGGACAATGGACACGCATCAGCGTGTACGATCCCACCGTCGGCCACAAATGGAAAGACGACTTTTTCCGGTTCAACAGCAAAGACTTCCCTCAAGCCGAAATTATTGATTTAAGATAACCTTATACTCATTAAAAAACATCCGCACATGGAAACAATACGCTGCCTCATATTGGGTTCAGGCCCGGCCGGATATACTGCGGCCATTTACGCTGCACGGGCCGGTCTCACCCCCATACTTTATGAGGGTATCCAACCTGGAGGACAATTGACCACAACCACAGAAGTAGACAACTTTCCCGGCTATCCGGAAGGCGTCGACGGCAATCAAATGATGGACGATATGCGTGCTCAGGCCATGCGTTTCGGTGCAGTCATTCGTCCGGCCATTGCCGTAAAGGCGGATCTTTCTCATGCGCCTTACACCCTCACCTTCGACGACAATAGCCAAGTTCAATGCCACACTCTCATTATTGCCACAGGCGCTACGGCCAAGTACCTTGGCCTGCCGGATGAAGAAAAATACAAGGGATTGGGAGTCAGCGCATGTGCCACATGCGACGGTTTCTTCTATCGCAAGAAAAATGTAGCCGTTGTGGGAGGCGGTGACACGGCATGTGAAGAGGCTTCATACTTGGCGGGGTTGGCCGCGAAAGTCTATCTGATTGTCCGTAAACCGTTTTTACGTGCTTCCAAAGCGATGCAGGAAAAAGTAATGGCGAATCCTAAGATAGAAATTCTTTTCGAGACCAACACAGAAGGGCTGTTCGGCACAGACGGCGTAGAAGGCGCACATGTCGTATACCGCCGTGGAGAAGCAGACGAGCGCCACTACGATATCGCAATCGACGGTTTCTTTTTGGCTATTGGCCACCACCCCAACAGTGAACTCTTTACTCCATGGGTAAAAACTGACGAATCGGGATACATCATCACCGAGGGGGCGACCCCACGAACGGGCGTTCCGGGCGTGTTTGCAGCCGGAGATGTGGCAGATCCGCTCTATCGTCAAGCCATCACCGCAGCAGCAAGCGGCTGTAAAGCAGCCATCGAAGCAGAGCGTTACTTGTCCGAACATCATTTATGATTACGTCTCCTGAAACTCCTTTTTGGGAAAGCGCCATATCCTGCGTAAGAGCTATGCGCCACATCGCCTTTGGAGCTGGTTTAGCCTACGTAATTTGTGGCCTTACATCCTGTTCGAGCTCACGCCGCATAGCTCACATCAATTTTGCCGAACTGGCACATGCAGGAAAAGTGTTAGGGTTCGATATTGAATATGACGACTATCACAAACTTTACGTAGAAGCTGCAAAATGGATAGGCACGCCTTACCGCTACGGAGGAAACACACGGAGTGGAATAGACTGCTCGGGACTCACATGCCAAATTTACAGCACGTGTTACCATGTAGAATTGCCGCGCCAAAGCCAAGTCCAATACGATAAATGTGATCGGAAAGTCAGGAAACGCAGGTTGAAGGAAGGAGACCTTGTGTTTTTCAATCAAGGAAGTAAACGCAGGCAACGTCGCCGGGTAGGCCATGTAGGCATCTATTTGAAAGATGGACTTTTTCTCCATGCCAGCAGCTCAAAAGGTGTAATGGTCAGTCGGTTAGACAACTCATATTGGGACAAGCACTGGCTAAAAGGCGGACGATACAAACACTGGAAGAATAAGAATTAGGCACTCGCACCGTTACGAATTACATATATGGCGACGCTCCACATTGTAGTTCCGCCTCATAGAACGGGATAACCACAGCTTAATATAAGATCGGCTGTGATTGTCCCGTTCTTATATAGCATCACGAAACAAAAGCCCGACCAGTCCTACGCCCTGTTGTGCAGTTCAATCCTAAACGTGGTACCGACTCCCATCTCACTGCTTTTTACAAAGATATGCCCTTTATGATATTGCTCAACGATGCGCTTGGCCAACGTGAGCCCCAATCCCCATCCCCGTTTTTTGGTCGTAAAACCAGGAGAAAATACAGTCTTAAAATGGCGCTTACTGATTCCTTTACCTGTATCACTCACTTCAATGACAATATGTGTCGCCTCCCGGTACAATTTGAGCGTAATCCTTCCTTTTCCTGACATCGCATCAATGGCGTTCTTACACAAATTTTCAATAACCCACTCGAACAGGGGGGCACAGATTTCTGCTTCCACGGCATCGTCAGGCAAATCACAGACAATAACGACCTTGTCCGACGCACGATGTCGAATATAATCTGCGGCCCGTAAAAGCAAAGAACGCAAGTCTTCACACATTACTTCTGGCTGCGACCCTATTTTCGAAAAACGATCGGCTATCAATTCCAAACGCTTCACATCTTTGTCCATCTCGGGAATAAGTTCGTCATGCGGATAGTTCTCGCGCAGGATCGCCACCCATGCCATTAATGAGGATATCGGAGTACCCAGTTGATGGGCAGTCTCTTTCGACAAACCAACCCATACCCGGTTTTGCTCAGCACGCTTAGACGAAAGCAACGCAAAAATAGCGACAACGACAAAAAGACCAACTACTCCCAACTGAACGTACGGATAAGAGGACAAACGTTTCAGCATCGCCGACTCATCATAGCAAATCGTAAGATAATCGTCGCCCGGACGCACAACTTGTCCCGCATCGGACAGATTCAGTTCGATTGTATTACCCGCCCGACGCATAATATCCGCTTGCTGTTGAAGATAATGTAGCGAGTCAGTGAAATTGCTTCCTTTTACCGTAAGATTACGGTAGGTCTCGACCTGACCGGCAGAGTCCAAAACAATCACGGGAATCATGTTATTCCCATTAATGACTTTCAGCGCCAAATATATATCGGTGTTTTCATCCGCACGACTGAGCGAGCGCATGGCTTCTGCCCACACCACCATCCGGTTACGCTCCTCACGAGAAAGATCGCGAACAAGCAAATAGGAAATAACCAGCGAAACTGCGGCAATAACCACTGCCGAAGCCAATAGAAAGAACTTTACCTGTCGGATGCGATCAGTCCACTGCATGTATGCCTAATCCAGCCTTACAAAGTTCGGTTTATCTCATCGATGTAATTCAGAATCTCTTCGCGGCCTTGCTGCTTCGTACTGCTTGAAATAAAATAACGTGGAAGTTCTTCCCACTGTTCGGATAATTGTGAAAGATAGGCGGACACGTTTTTCTGGACTCCTCCCTTGGTCAACTTATCAGCTTTGGTAAAGATCAAAGCAAACGGAACGCTATTTTCGCCCAACCACTCAATAAATTCCAGATCTATTCGCTGTGGCGCATGACGCACATCTATCAATACGAATATGCATGTCAATTGAACTCTGTGAAGAACATAATTACGAATGATCTCCCCAAGGCGTTCCTGCGTTTGCTTGTCACGCTTTGCGTAGCCGTATCCTGGAAGATCGACCAGATACCACTCTTTGTTAATGAGAAAATGATTAATAAGTATGGTCTTTCCCGGCGTAGCCGAGGTCATCGCCAACTTACTACGCCCCGTCAGCATATTAATCAGACTGCTCTTTCCCACGTTACTGCGACCAATAAATGCGTATTCAGGCAACTTATGATCGGGACACTTGCCGACTTGGCTGTTGCTTATTACAAATTCTGCAAATTTGATGTCCATAAAGTTTCACTCATTGAAAAACATGCCACACATTGGATGGGGATTCAGTCACCTCATCCGTATAACAATAAAAAACGAAGCAAAGATAAGTTTTTTCGAGGACATTTGCTTAACTTTGCGTCAAACAATAAGGGCTATGCGCGAACAATATCCGTCGAAACTTCTTGAAAAAGCCGTAAACGAATTTTCTAAGCTACCGGGCATAGGCCATCGTACAGCTCTCCGCTTAGTGCTCCACTTATTAAAGCAAGATGCTGATGCCGTCCGTCAATTCGGTGAAAGTATTATCACCTTGAAAGAAGAAGTAAAGTACTGCAAAATCTGTCATAACATTTCAGACACCGAAGTGTGTGAAATTTGCGCTGATCCCAATCGTGACCGCTCTGTTATTTGCGTGGTAGAAAACATTCGTAACGTTATGTCGATTGAGGACACACAGCAGTTTCATGGCCTGTATCACGTTTTGGGTGGAATGATTTCTCCTATGGACGGAATTGGCCCAAGAGACTTAGAGCTTGCCTCTCTTGTAGATCGGGTTGCTGAAGGGGGAATTCAGGAAGTCATTCTCGCCATGAGCCCGACGCTCGAAGGCGATACGACAAACTTTTACATAGCACGTAGGTTAGCTCCATACCATACACGTATTACCGTTCTCGCACGTGGCGTAAACGTGGGTGATGAACTAGAATACACTGATGAAATCACACTCGGACGCTCTATTATTAACCGGGTAAATTTCAACAGCTATCAAACACAACATTAGTAACAACTCTGACAGATGAAACACCTCTTCTCACCTACTGGGTTGTACTTTTTTGCATGGTTTGTAGGCATTGTGATAATCATAGCCGGCGAAACCGCCATTATCCCGACCGGCAGTATCACTAATGAGAGCATGCGCTATATGCTTTCACTTTTTGCTATTATATGTACACTGGGCGGCGCTTATGTCGCGCTTAAATTTTTCCATTTTTCGTATGTGAGAAGACGCCTCATGAAGAAATGCAATCAGCTTCGCACGCTTCATTTTATCCGGGTGACGTTGCTGGCTGCCATATCATGGGGAGACTTAGTTATATACTACGCAACACTTTCCAGTCAGGGCGGTTTTTGCGCCATTATTGCCGCGTTGGCTTTTGTATTCTGCTATCCCAGTAAACTCTCCCCTAATACCCCAAAATCTCGGGAAATATGAAGCTATCCATTATCATCGTCAACTATAATGTCAAACATTATCTCGAACAATGTTTACGCTCCGTATGGCGTTCGCTTGAATGCATAGACGAAGCAGAAGTGTTCGTCATTGACAATCATTCAACGGATGATAGCATTTCATATCTCAAATCATGTTTCCCTTACGAAAATTATCCCAACCTACACTTCATCGCTAATTCCCGGAACATGGGATTTGGTCGCGCAAACAACCAAGCAATCCACTGGGCACAAGGCAAATATCTTCTCTTCCTTAATCCTGATACCGTTCTAACGGCTCGTACACTCAGCGATTGCCTGACTTTTTCGGAAAAACATCCCGATATGGGGGCGCTTGGAGTCCGAATGCTCAAATCCGACGGAAGTTTCGCCTATGAATCACGTAGAGGTTTTCCCTCCCCGTGGACAGCTTTCTGTAAAATGTGCGGGCTATGCCACGCATTTCCCAAATCCAAACTTTTCGGGCGATATTATATGCGATATCTTGACGAGAACAAGCCAAATCCGATTGACGTTGTTTCAGGCGCCTTTATGATGATTTCACGCGAGAAAATCAGAGGCGAAAAGGCTTTCGACGAAGATTTTTTTATGTACGGAGAGGATATAGACTTGTCATATCGTTTATTAAAAAAGGGATATGTAAACTATTACCTTCCCACTCCTATCTTACATTATAAAGGCGAAAGTACGATAAAAAGCTCATTTCGCTATGTGCATGTCTTTTACCAAGCCATGTTAATCTTCTTCAATAAGCACTATAAGCACTACAGATTCTGGCTGTCTATACCGATTCGCACTGCTATTTACATACGTGCGTTCTTGGCCATCATACAACAATCATTAGATAAAACCCGAAAAATGCTTGCCCTCGGACGGAAGCAACCCGATAGCCATTTACTATTCATCGGCCATAAGAAAAATGTAGAGAAAGTACGTCGTCTTAACGAACAATGGCTGCTTGACATTACATACAAAATAGCAGACTGTCAAAACCAGCCAGACGGGCATCTATCAATGGGGCTCATACCCCACGAAGCCACCTATATAATATACGATACGTCAGCCTACACCAACGAAGACATTTTCAGAATCTTCCAAAAAGCCCCCCACCCCCGAATAAAAATGGGCTTCTACCTTCCCGAAAGTAATCTTATAATCACCGAAAACCTGACCTACCGATTATCATGATTTTGCAACACGAACTAATCACGCTGCGGGCTCTTGAACCCGAAGACCTTGATTTGCTTTACACCATAGAGAACAATAGGAGCAATTGGGCGGTCAGTTCAACCACCGCTCCGTATTCTCGTTATGCGCTCAAACAGCACATAGCCATGCAACCGCAGGACATCTATCAAAGTAGTGAATTGCGCCTTGTTATTTGTACTCGCAATGACGAACCTGTTGGCCTCATTGATTTGTTTAATTTCGATCCCTATAACCTGCGAGCCGAGATAGGCATAGCACTACTTGAAAACGCACGAGGGCACGGCTACGCACAAGCCGCTTTGCAAACCATAGAAGATTATGCCCTCCATGTCCTTCACATAAGACTGCTTTACGCCCATATATCCCGTAACAATAACTTACAAAGTCGGATTCTTTTCACTCACCAAGGATATATAGAAAGAGCTATACTTCCAAAGTGGCATCTCTACCAAAATGAATTCGAGGACATCTCCGTATTTTGCAAATTCCTAATAAAATGAGTGCAAAACCTTGTTTATTAAAAAAAACTCCGTATCTTTGCACCGCTTTTGAGAGATAAAGCGGCAAGGAATTGCCTCGTGATGAAAGAATGGTGCGTTAGTTCAGCTGGTTAGAATACATGCCTGTCACGCATGGGGTCACGGGTTCGAGTCCCGTACGCACCGCTACAAGCCTGCTTTTACATATAAAGTAAAAGCAGGCTTGTTAATTATCTTTTAACCTCAAGAGTTTGTGCCAAGCCAGACAGTTGACTTCCGTTTGCCCATGTATTCGGAGAATATCTGCTTCGCATGACTTTTCGCCTTTACCGGAACATGCCAAACATTATCTTTCGTTTATCTGCTCTCCTCAACCTATCTGACGGCTTTGTGTTCTCGTTTCTTTCTCTACTCGCCTTCAACATGGTTATTCACGCGCCGTTTCTGTTCAAAACCGAAGAAATGGTAACAAGCGACGAATACTAAAACACTTTTTTTAGTTTCCGCTGCAATCTCTTACGGCAAAAATCCGTAATTTTGCGAAAATAAAACGCACTACCATGCTTGTTCAAAAATACCTGTCATCGCTTGGAAGTTATCTTCAGCTTATGGGACGGACATTTACGAAACCCGACCGTTTCCGAATGTTTATGAGACAATACATCAAAGAGATGTCACAGCTTGGAGTGGATTCCATCGGCATAGTCTTACTCATATCTTTTTTTATTGGTGCAGTCATTTGCATCCAAATCAAGTTAAACATTCAAAGCGCATGGATGCCCCTTTGGGTATCTGGATACACCACACGTGAGATTATGCTTCTCGAATTCTCATCGTCCATCATGTGTCTTATACTTTCTGGGAAAGTCGGGTCGAACATCGCCACTGAAATCGGCACAATGCGCGTAACTCAACAGATAGACGCACTGGAAATCATGGGGGTCAACTCGGCTAACTATCTGATTTTACCTAAAATTGCAGGTTTAGTCACGATGATTCCTCTGCTTGTTATTTTTAGTATCGTCAGCGGCGTAACGGGCGCATACGCCACAGCATACATTGGCCACATCATCACAGCAACCGACCTGACTGCCGGAATGCAACACGAATTTACCCAATGGTTTGTGTGGATGGGCATCATCAAATCGCTCTTCTTCGCGTTCATTATATCCAGCGTCTCAGCGTACTACGGTTACAATGTAGAAGGTGGTTCGATTGAAGTAGGAAAAGCCAGTACGAACGCTGTCGTGGCCAGCAGTATGCTGATCCTCTTCTCTGATTTGTTTCTCACTCAATTACTGTCAAGATGATTGAAGTCAAGCACTTATATAAATCTTTCAGCGATAAAAGTGTGCTCGAAGACATCAACTCTGTCTTCGAAAGTGGGAAAACCAACCTCATCATCGGACAAAGCGGCTCCGGAAAAACGGTCCTCATGAAATGTCTCGTCGGGCTTTTTACTCCTACCAAGGGTGAGGTGCTTTACGACAATCGCGATTTTGTCACAATGGGCAAGAGAGACCGAATCTTATTGCGGCGTGAAATGGGTATGATTTTTCAGAGTGCAGCCCTTTTCGACTCTATGACTGTACTTGAAAACGTCATGTTTCCGTTGGACATGTTTTCCACGCTCTCATACAAAGAACGTTGTCGCAGGGCATGTTTCTGCTTAGACCGTGTCAACCTGCTTGATGCGCAACACAAATACCCGGGAGAAATCTCGGGTGGCATGCAAAAACGAGTAGCCATAGCCCGGGCCATATCCATGAATCCCAAATACCTGTTTTGCGACGAACCAAATTCCGGCCTTGACCCTAAAACGTCTCTTGTCATCGACGAACTCATACACGGTATCACAAAAGAATTCAACACCACGACCATCATCAATACGCACGACATGAATTCGGTTATGGGTATCGGCGAACACATCCTCTTCATTTACGAAGGGCATAATGAGTGGCAAGGGACAAAAGATGACATTATCGCATCGAAGAACGAGCGCCTGAACAACTTCATTTTCGCCTCCGACCTGTTCCGGAAGGTGAAAAAAGCAGAAATGGACGAACAAAAGAAGTAAGAGCGCTGTCATAAACAGTCGCTATTCTCCTGGCGGAATAGTTCCCTACGGGTTTCTATGTGCGAAGGCTATTCCTGCTTCTTTGTCTTCACGACATCGAAAAGATAGGTCAGCTTGACCGTAATCGTTCCGTTGTTGGATCGGGCAAAAACATCAGTCTTTGAGTTATTATAAATGTCGCTCAAACCATAATAATAGCGCCCTTCAAGCATGAAGTGCCCAATCCGGCTATTGAGTTCAACTCCCAGTCCACCGGCGATACCATAATCGAACTTTCGCTCAATCGGCATCGAATACTGCGCTACCAGACCATTGGGGCGGTCGGGTGTGCCATCCGGACGAAGAGTCCACACCTCACTCCTTTCTTCTGACTCGCCTATACAATAGCCTATCTGCGGACCTGCCATAAAGT